>Ga0209345_10000172_pt1 | contig 90185 bp, 87 predicted proteins | sample Cruoilmetagenom7_FD_187294 | JGI IMG/M metagenome (GOLD analysis project Ga0209345, IMG submission 187294) | Oil polluted marine microbial communities from Coal Oil Point, Santa Barbara, California, USA - Sample 7 (SPAdes) (version 2) | ecosystem: Environmental > Aquatic > Marine > Oil seeps ... | reverse complement strand
ATAGTTGATCAAGTTGTTGCATTGTTATAAAAATAGTAAAGTGTTAAGATTTTAATATGACTAAAAGTAATCACTTATCGTTTTTTGTTACGCTTCTTTTTCTTTTTATTCGTTTTAAGCAAAGATTGTAATCCTTTAGCTGGAATTATAAGTTTTACTCCATCTAAAATTCCAGCGACTATATATTGAAATGGCGATCTGTAAATATTCCTCTGTGTCGAATAAGTTGCAGTTTGATATCCTTTATCTTCAGATAAATTGTTGTGCTTTATTGCAGCGTTTGCAATAGATGATATAAATCCTTTCTTATGTTTTGTGCCATCATCTTCTTCACTAATAACGGTTAGGTATAGATTTTCATAATCCATAACAAGACTGTTTTGCGATTGGTGAAAATTTGCATCCATAAAATACTCAAAATGAGACATTCTGCCCTCATTAATTTCCACTCCTAATAGTGGAACCAAACTTTCACTAAATGCAGTCATATCCATTTGCCCTACCTTTGTATGAAGCTTAAAAGCATCTTTGTTATAAGGGATTGATAAATTAATAGTCATATCAGCTGCATCATTAATTCTAGCTTTAAAATCAGCCTCTAATGTTTCAAATACCTTTTTCCGTTCTGGAAAAGTTGAAAACTTGATAATACAACCATTTATATCATTGATTTTAATATAACCTGTAGTGTGTTTATTAGCACTTAATTCGCCATATATAATGTTAGTGTTGGTTATATTAATGGAATCAAGGTCTATATTAGTTGGAATTTTATCAACCATTCCTTTAAACATTGGCTTCTTAACTTCTGGTGGTCGTTTAAGATTTTTATTACGATTCAAACTTAAATTTAGTCCGTCTATTTCCATTTTGTTGGCATCAATATCTAAATTGGTCCAGAAACTGCTAGATAAATTCATACCTGAGATCCTTAACTTCTTTATCTCAAATTCAATGACGTCGTCTTGGACACCTCTAGCTTCACTAATAGCTACCCAGTTTTCATCATACTCTATAGCCAAGCCATTAAGAAGCAATTCTTTTTCGGCTATGGAATATTTTAAATGTCCAAAATTAGCCTTTGTATAATCGTTTAACTGATAAAAAGCACTGTCAATATTTATTTCTAAACCTCCTAATTTAAATGGAATTATATCTGTTAGGATTAAAGAATCTGTTTCAATTTCACTGGCTAATAAATTAAGACTATGAATCTCTCCTTTAAGAATGCTATCATTTTCTTTTACAACTATAGACCCATTTTTAATTTGAAACTTATCCAAATCTGCTCTGGATAAGATGTCATTAAAAAAATTCTGGAATGTTTGTCCTTTTGTTTTCTTAGTAGAATCTGGTAGAATGTTAACCCTAAAAACAGGCTCTACAAATAACAATTCGTCAATACTTAATGATTTACTTAACAAGAATTTACGCCATAAAAAACCATTAAGCTTTGCATAATCAACTGTTCCGTTGACGATAGTTCCCTTTTTATTATTAATAGGTGTAATTTTTACTTTATCAAGGGTTATGCCCTTAAAAAAACTATGAAGATAAAAGCTTTCATAAGTAATATCATAAGCTCTTGTTGGGTTACTATTAATTAATGAATCGAATTGTTGTTCAAGATACCATACACCAAGTTTTGAAAGACCAAAAAGAATGACTAAAACAATTAAAGATATTTTTAGTGATTTTTTCATAGTAAATTAATTAAGATATCTTTTTTTAAGTTAATAATGAAACACAATAGAGTATGAAATTAGTATTAAAAGCATTTGAACTAGAAAAACATAAATCAAATTGAAATGTATAACATTTAAATTAATTTTTATACATTGTTTAGTAAATGATACTTCCATATATGAAAAACTACTTATTTCTTTTAATTATACTATTCTCACCTTTAGCCAAGAAATAAATCATTCTAAAACTACAAACCAAATAATCTTTAATCCAGAAGTTTTATTAGGTGTCACTGGTGAATCTAATTCAAGTTTTCCAGACCATAAATTATAGAAACAGCTTATTCTAAGTTTAAGTTGAGATCATACAAACAATCCTCAAGATTGGGCACGAGTTCTAAATGGACCACGAACTGGTATTGGTTTAGGTTATACAAATTTTGGAAATTTAAGAAGCCACTAATGAACAACCAAAATCTAATATTTATTTAGGTGTGTTCATTAATGCCAATCTTGGTCAAGCAGATTTTAATGAAATAATCTTAGGGTATATTCATCGTTTAAATTTTAAAAACAAAGATTAGTAATACGTTTTAATTGATTGTTTATTAGATAATTAACAATATTCACTTAAATGTATTTTTGAATATTAGAAACATCCGCATTAACAACGTTTTCCCTTGTAATATTTTCGTGTAATTCTATGTGACTTTCGCGAATTATTGTAATGGATTTTCTGGAATGGTTTCCTTCCAATCATTGAAAGTCTGAAATTAATTCATTTAATATATCCAAATTAGAAGTGAATTTTGAAAAAATTCACTTCTAATAATTTTTAAATAAAAAAGACTATTCTTTTCTTTACATAACCTAAGTTTTTTTATCTTAAAACTTAAGCTTGACATATATAAATTAGTATAAATGATAAAAAAAATCTGTTTTATTTTCGTTTTAATAGTTTTGCCTTTACAATTCAATTATGGTCAAAATGCAGACAAATCAAATGATACGCTCTCGAAAATTGATAGGTTTAATTTAAAAGCAGAAGCTCTATTTAAAATTATTCCTGTGCCTATAATTAGTTATTCGCAAGAAGCAGGTACTGTTATTGGGTTAGCAAAATTTAATGCATTTGCATTGTCAAAACAAGATACAATTTCTCAACCATCAAAAGTATCTGAAACTGTTTCTTTCTCATCAAAAGGTCGTGTAAAAGTATATTTAAGTAATGACCTAATATTTAAAGAAAATAAGTATTTAATCTTAAGTGATTTTCAATATACAAAACTACCTGAATATTTATTAGGAATTGGTAATGATGTTTCAATTGATAATATTGAAGAAGTAACCAATGAACAAATAGGATTTAGTATTAGTGCATTGATGCGTATTTATAGTGATTTATATGTTGGTATTGGAATAGAATTAGATGATTATTTTAATATCGAAACGGAACCTGATAGTTTTCTAATAGAAGATATGGTTTCAGGTTTAAATGGTGGCACCAACTTTGGTCTTGGTGTTTCTCTTTTGTGGGATAATAGAGATAATAGGTATAATGCTCATAGTGGTTCATTTATAAAAACGAGCTTCATGTTTTATAATAAATCATTAGGGAGTGCTTATCAATTTAATCGGTTTTCATTCGATGTAAGAAAATATTTTAACCCATGGCTAAAACATGTTGTTGCTATGCAGGCTACACTAACAAATCTCAATGGAGATGTTCCGTATTATGACCTAGCTCTATTAGGTGGAGAAAGTAGAATGAGGGGTTATTATAAAGGTGCTTTACGAGATAAATTTCTTATGGATACACAAGTTGAATATCGTATGCCTGTTTGGAAAATGTTGGGTGTCGCTGGTTGGGCTGGAGCTGGGCGTGTGGCAGATTCCTATCAGGATATGCAACTTAAAGATATATGGATCTCTTATGGAGCTGGATTAAGAATTAAAGTAGACAGTGAAAATGACATTAATATTCGAATAGATGCTGGTTTTGGTGATAATGGTATTAATGCCTTTATTTTTAGTTTTGCTGAAGCATTTTAATACCACTAATACACCATGAATTTTTCAACTTCGGCTTAAAAAGTCTAAAACATTATCTTCAATACGTTTCTGAATATTAGAAACATCTGCTTTCACAAAGGTCTCTCCTGTAATGTTTTCGTAAAGTTCTATATAACGGTCGCTAACGGTTGTAATATACTCATCTGTCATTTCTGGAACGATTTGTCCTTCCAAACCTTGAAAATTATTGGCTATTAACCATTGTCTTACAAACTCTTTAGAGAGTTGCTTTTGTGCTTCACCTCTATCTTGACGTTCTTGGTAGCCTTCAGCATAAAAATAACGAGACGAATCTGGTGTGTGGATTTCATCTATCAACACTATTTTGCCATCGCTTGTTTTTCCAAATTCGTATTTGGTATCTACAAGAATCAAATCTCTTGAAGCAGATTTATCTCAATATATTGATTTATGTTTGACTCAACCCTTTAGCCAAATCCAGTAAGCAATAAAAGAGAATCTAGTTTTTACCACATTCAACGTATTGATTTTATGCTAAAAAAAACTAACTTCGTTCCTGTCTGCCGACAGGCAGGTTCAACATATATAAATCATTAAAACGGATTCATATCATGATATTGTGTGTCATGCTAAAAGAAACTACAGTACTAAAATTAACATTAAAAGAATAGTCATAATTTATGCTGTTTAACTCGATTGACTTTGCAATTTTTATACCGATAGTTTTTATACTTTATTGGTTTGTCACAAATAGGAATCTTAAACTTCAAAACTTCTTAATAGTAGTTTCCAGCTACATATTCTATGGTTGGTGGGACTGGAGATTTTTATTGCTAATATTATTCAGTACTGTTGTTGACTATACTGTTGGTCAAAAACTTAGAATGGAAGAAAATCATACCAAAAGAAAAATTTTACTTTGGACAAGTATTTTAGTTAATCTTGGTTTTCTTGGTTTCTTCAAATATTATAATTTTTTCTTAGACAATTTTATAACAGCTTTTTCTTTCTTTGGGACTGAGATAAAAGCAAATACACTTAACATTATTTTACCCGTAGGAATAAGCTTTTACACTTTCCAAACATTGAGCTACACAATTGATGTTTATAAACGGAAACTTAAACCAACAAAAGACTTTATTGCTTTTTCTGCTTTTGTAAGTTTCTTTCCTCAGTTAGTTGCTGGCCCTATTGAAAGGGCTACACATTTACTTCCTCAATTTTATAAAAAAAGAAAATTTGATTACGCATTAGCAGTTGATGGAATGCAACAAATACTTTGGGGTTTATTTAAGAAAATAGTGATAGCTGATAACTGTGCAGAATTTTCAAATCAGATTTTTAACAATTCGGCAGACATGAATGGAAGCACATTAGTTCTTGGTGCATTATTTTTTACTTTTCAAATTTATGGTGACTTTTCTGGTTATTCAGATATTGCAATAGGGACTTCTCGTCTTTTCGGTTTTGACCTTATGCAAAACTTTAATTTCCCTTACTTCTCTCGAGACATTGCGGAGTTTTGGAGACGTTGGCATATTTCATTATCAACATGGTTTAGGGATTATCTCTATATTCCTTTAGGTGGAAGCCGTGTTAGCACTTGGAATAAAATTAGGAATGTTTTTGTTATCTTTCTTGTAAGTGGATTTTGGCATGGTGCAAATTGGACATTTATTGTTTGGGGAGCATTGAATGCTATTTATTTTTTACCGCTTTTGTTAACCAACAACAATCGCAATAATCTTGAAACAGTTGCTCATGGGAAGGTATTTCCAAACATGAAAGAACTTTCATTTATGTTACTAACGTTTGGTTTAACAGTTTTTGCTTGGATATTTTTTAGAGCAAATGATATTGGACACGCTATAAGCTACATTTCTGAAATTTTATCCACTTCTCTATTTTCAATACCTAAATTTTCTGGAATGAGAAGAGCCTTGACGACAGTAATACTTATTGTGATTTTTGTCTTAGTTGAGTGGAAAGGAAGAGAAGGACAACATGCAATTGCTCATTTAGGAACTAATTGGAAACGCCCTATTAGATATGCATTATATTATGCAATTATAATTGCAATCTTTTGGTTTGGTGGAAAAGAACAACAATTTATTTATTTTCAATTTTAAAAAATGAAAAAATTCATACTAAAAACAACTTTTTTTCTATTCATCTTATTTTTATTTTTTTTGTTACTAATCCTTTTACCTAGCAAAGAAATGAATACCTATAAATTAAATAATGATATAGAAATAGTATTTATTGGTGATTCACATATTCAATGTGCTATTCAAGACGATTTATTTAACAATGCAAAGAGTTTGGCTATTAACTCAGAATCAACCTATTTTTCATATTACAAAATAGAAAAGCTCATTAATGAAAATCCAAATATCGAAAAAATTTATTTAGGATTTAGCTATCACAATATCTCTTCATATTATGATGAGTACATCTATGGTAGGTACTCTAAAGATATATTTCCTCGATATTTTGACATATTACCAGATTCTGAAAAACAAAAATACTTACCAAATAAATTATGGAGTTTTTATAGGAATTATTTAAAAATAAAACTAATTGGAACTAAAACAGGGTATGTAAATCAATTTATTAATACATCTGCTATAGAGAAATCAATGAATAAGAGAATTAATTTTCAATATTACAATACCAAAGAAGATATAAAAGAATTTTCTGAGCTAAATATTAAATATTTAAAAAAAATTAGAGACTTGTTATTAAAAGAAAATATTCAATTAGTTTTATTAGATATACCTGTTCACCCTTATTATAAAGAACGAGTTCCTAAAGAATATAAACAAAAATATAATGACTTAGTCGGGAACAATCAATTCAATACATTAAATTTTGAAAGAATTACTTTAGATAATGATTGCTTTATCCTTGATGGAGACCATCTATCTGTAAAAGGAGCTGATACATTATCCTCCTTTTTATTGAGTAAAATACCCTAAAACATTATCTTCAATACGTTTCTGAATATTAGAAACATCTGCTTTCACAAAGGTCTCACCTGTAATGTTTTCGTAAAGTTCTATATAACGGTCGCTAACGGTTGTAATATACTCATCTGTCATTTCTGGAACAGTTTGTCCTTCCAAACCTTGAAAATTATTGGCTATTAACCATTGTCTTACAAACTCTTTAGAGAGTTGCTTTTGTGCTTCACCTCTATCTTGACGTTCTTGGTAGCCTTCAGCATAAAAATAACGAGACGAATCTGGTGTGTGGATTTCATCTATCAACACTATTTTGCCATCGCTTGTTTTTCCAAATTCGTATTTGGTATCTACAAGAATCAAACCTCTACTTGCTGCTATTTCAGAACCACGTTGAAACAGTTTTCTGGTGTAATCTTCCAACACCAAATAATCGGTTTCAGAAACAATACCACGTTTCAGGATATCTTCACGAGAAATATCTTCGTCGTGGTCTCCCATCTCAGCTTTGGTAGCTGGTGTTATTATTGGATTAGGAAATGCATCGTTCTCTTTCATACCTTCTGGCATGACAACACCACAAAGCACACGCTTCCCTGCTTTATATTCTCTGGCTGCATGGCCAGACATATACCCACGAATTACCATTTCCACTTTAAAAGGCTCACATAAATGTCCTACAGCCACATTTGGGTCTGGAGTTGCTATAAGCCAGTTGGGAACTAAATCTTCTGTGACTTTCATCATTTTAGTCGCAATCTGATTTAGTATTTGCCCCTTGTATGGAATCCCTTTTGGCATCACCACATCGAAAGCTGAAAGCCTATCTGTAGCGACCATAACCAGTAGATTATTATCTATTTTATAGACTTCGCGAACTTTTCCTTTGTAAACACTTTTTTGATTTGGAAAATTGAAATTGGTATCTGTAATGGTGTTGTTCATCTTTAATATTGGTTGTCATTACTAGGAGTGAAAAGACGTGGTAATCTCTACTTCTTTGAAAGATTGCCACAACAAAATTCAATTTGTTTAGCAATGACGTTTGTATTTATTTAATATAGTTCTTGAAAACTATTTACTCTCTGTTCTCTATACTTTTATAAGCTTCAATTACTTTCTTAACTAGTTTGTGACGAATTACATCTTTATCGTCTAAGAATATCATTCCAACTCCATCTACATTTTTTAAAATCAATAAAGCTTCCTTTAGCCCAGAAATTGTACGCCTAGGCAAATCTATTTGTCCTGGATCTCCAGTCAATAAAAATTTCGCGTCTTTACCCATTCTGGTTAAAAACATTTTCATTTGTGCATGTGTAGTATTTTGTCCTTCATCTAAAATAACAAAAGCATGATCTAACGTACGACCTCTCATAAATGCTAAAGGTGCAATTTGTATCGTGCCATTTTCAATATAATGTGCTAATTTTTCAGCAGGAATCATATCTCTCAACGCATCATAAAGAGGTTGCATGTATGGGTCTAATTTTTCTTTTAAATCTCCAGGGAGAAATCCTAAATTTTCACCAGCTTCAACTGCTGGACGTGTTAAAATAATACGCTTTACTTCTTTATTCTTTAATGCTTGAACTGCTAGAGCAACTCCAGTATATGTTTTACCCGTTCCTGCTGGACCAATGGCAAAAACCATATCGTTTTTACGCATTAGTTCAACCATTTTTCTCTGGTTGGCTGTTTGTGCTTTTATTAATCGACCATTAACACCATGAACAATCGTTTCTCCACTTTCTTTACTAGTAGCATAATCGTCTTTACTTTGGCTAGTAAGCACACGTTCAATAACATTTTCGTCTAGTTTGTTGTACTTAATATAATGCTCCATAAGCATGTTAAATCGCCTATCGAATTCTTCAAGAAGATCTTCGTCTCCATAGACTTTAATTTTAGTTCCTCTGGCTACGATTTTAAGTTTTGGAAAGTGCTTTTTTAATAGTTCAATATTTGTGTTTTGTGCTCCAAAAAACTCTTTTGGAGATACTTCTTCAAGTTCGATAATGATTTCGTTCAAAAGCTATGGGATTTAATTAAATTTATCAATTAAGATTTATTAGATTTGTGCTAGAACAAAGCTACACAATTTTAGTGTGAGTTACCTTAAAAAAATATCAACAATTAATCTATGGCAATCATAACTTTAACAACAGACTTTGGGGAGAAAGATCACTTTGTTGGCGCAGTTAAAGGAGCTATTTATAGTGAATTGCCAGATGTTAAAATTGTTGATATCTCTCACTCTATTTCTCCATTTAATATTCCAGAAGCTGCATATATTATTAGAAATGCTTATAGTAGTTTTCCTAAAGGCACCATACATATTATTGGAATAGATTCTGAAATGCATGTCGAGAACAAACATGTTGCCATTAAACTTGACGATCATTACTTTATTTGTGCCAATAATGGGATTATGAGCATGCTTTGTTCTGATATTTCTCCTGAAAAAATTGTTGAAATAAACATTCATGATAGAATAGAAACCAGTTTTCCAGCATTAGATGTTTTTGTGAAAGTTGCTTGCCATATTGCACGTGGTGGAACTTTAGAGGTTATTGGTAAAATAATTGAAACTATAAAACCTATTAAAAACATCATTCCTTTTATAAATGAAGATCAAACACAAATTATAGGAAGTGTTATTTATATAGACAATTATGGGAATGTAATTACCAATATTAAACAATCGTTTTTTGAATCGGTTCAAAAAGGTCGAGATTTTGAAATTTCAGCAAGAAACCACAAATTCAAAAAAATATATTCAAAATATAGCGATATCGTTAATTTTGAAACTCCAGTAGAAAAAAGAAACGACGAAGGAAGAGGTTTGGTTGTATACAACTCATCTAAATATCTTGAAATTGCAATCTATAAGAGTAATAGTCTAACTTCAGGAAGTGCTTCTACTCTTATGGGTTTAGATTTAATGGATACAGTAACTGTTAACTTTCTAAAAAAATAAAATTAGTTATGTTTGTACGTATAGTGAAAATGAGTTTTGAAGAATTACATATTGAAACCTTTCTTGAAAATTTTCATTTAAATAAAGAACACATACGAAATTTTAAAGGTTGTCGTTTTTTAGAATTGTATAGAGATAAAACAAATCAAAATATATTTTTCACTTATAGCTATTGGAATACTGAAGCAGATTTAGAAGCTTACAGACATTCCAATTTATTTAAAAACGTGTGGAGTAAAACAAAACCTCTTTTTAATGCCAAACCAGAAGCCTGGAGTGTAGATAAAGTGGCGTCATTAGAATAACGATTTTTGATTAACGATTGAAGATTTTTGAATTATTAAATTTAACCTTTGAATTAAGAACATGTTCGCCATACTAAGAAAAGAAATAAACTCATTTTTTGCCTCGCCAATCGGTTACCTGGTTATTGCACTTTTTCTTTTATTAAATGGCTTGATTTTATGGCTCTTTAAAGGTGAATTTAATATTTTAAATAACGGTTTTGCAGATTTATCTTCGTTTTTCTTATTAGCTCCTTGGGTTTTAACTTTCTTAATTCCTGCTGTAACTATGCGTAGTTTTAGCGATGAGAAAAAGCAAGGAACTCTCGAACTTTTACTTACCAAACCTATCTCCTTATTCAATATTGTTTTAGGGAAGTATTTTGGAGCTTTCATCTTAATTCTTATTGCACTTCTTCCAACACTATTATACGTTTACACTGTTAATCAATTAGGAAATCCTATTGGGAATCTAGATGTTGGTAGTACTTTAGGTTCTTATTTTGGGTTACTTTTTTTAGTGGCTGCTTATACTGCTATTGGGCTTTTTACCTCGTCTTTATCAGATAATCAAATAGTTTCATTTATTGCTGCAGTATTTATTTGTATTCTATTTTATATAGGTTTTGAAGGCATTTCGGATATGTTTTCCAGCACATTTGTAGAACAATTAGGAATGAGCACTCATTATAAAAGTATGAGTCGTGGTGTATTGGACACAACAGATATTATTTATTTTTTAAGCATCACGATATTTTTTATGTTTCTTACAAGCAAACGCATAAAGAGTCAAGGTGTTCAGAAAAAGGAAGTGACTATTTTAATTGGCATTCTAATTGGGTTATTGGCTTTAAATATTATTTCAAGTAATTTTTACAAGCGTTTCGATTTAACATCAGATCATAGATATACACTTAGTGAATCTGCCTTAAATATTATTGAAAACGTCGATTCTCCTATTGTTGTAGATGTGTATTTAGATGGAGAAGATTTCCCTTCGGAATTTAGACGTCTTCAATTTGAAACCAAACAAATTCTAGAAGAGTTTTCTGCATCAAACAATCAGGTGATTTTTAATTTTATAAACCCACTAGAAGACGAAGCAAGTAGAGATATTAACATTAAACGCCTTAATAGTCGTGGTTTAACACCTATGCAATTAAGCGTAGAAGAAAACGGAAAAAGTAGTCAAGCAGTTATTTTTCCTTGGGCTTTGGCGAGTTATAACGATGTAACTGTAAAGATTCCATTGGTAAAAAATAAAATTGGAGCATCGCAACAAGAATTAGTAAACCACTCGGTTCAGCATTTAGAATATGCTTTTGCTGATGGTTTTAGCAAGCTTGTAAATCCTAGAAACAAAAAAATTGCTTTTCTAATTGGTAATGGCGAATTAAAAGGACGCTATATTGAAGATTTCCTTAAAACAGTTTCAGAATACTACAACCTAGCTCCTTTTACTTTAGATAGTGTTACTAGAAATCCTAAAAAAACCCTTGAACAATTAAAAGATTTCGATCTGATAGTTTCTGCCAAGCCAACTCAAGCTTTTTCTGAAAACGAAAAGTTTGTTTTAGACCAATATACCATGTCTGGAGGAAAGAGTCTTTGGCTTATAGATGCTGTTGCCATGGAAAAAGATAGCCTCTTTAATACTGGAAAAAGCGTGGCCATTGCTAGAGATTTAAATTTAACAGATTTCTTCTTTAAATATGGTGTTCGAATCAATCCTGTCTTGGTAAACGACCTCTACTCTGCTCCAATAACGTTAGCAATTGGTGAAGGAAGCGAATCTCGCTTTCAACAGTTTCCTTGGTTTTATTCTCCTTTAGTAAATCCTAAAGGACAGCATCCTATTGTTAATAATTTAAATTTGGTGAAGTTCGATTTCACAAACCAAATTGACACGTTAAAGAACGATATTAAAAAAACGGTTTTACTTAAAAGTTCCATCCTTTCTAAAACCGATGGTACACCAAGGGAGATTAGTTTGGAAATGACTGCTGAAGAACCTGATCCAAAATTATATATTAAACCTTATCAAAACTTAGCTGTTTTATTGGAAGGCGAATTTACGTCTGTATATAACAATCGTGTAAAGCCATTTCCTCTTTCTTCAGCGAAAATCAAAAGCACTCCAACTAAAATGATTGTCATTGCAGATGGAGATATTATGAAAAATGAATTAGGAAAAAACGGTCCAATTGAACTGGGTTTCGACCGAAATTCTGGTCAACTTTATGGCAATAAAGAGTTTTTATTGAATGCTGTTAATTTCCTCCTTGATGACAACGGACTTATAAACATTCGTTCCAAAGAAGTAACTGTTGCTTTTTTAGATATAAAAAAAGTAGCAACTCAAAAAACCAAATGGCAACTTATAAACATCCTACTACCACTAGTATTATTAGGCATTTTTGGTTTTGTTTTTAATTATATAAGAAGAAAAAAATATAGCAGGTAAATGTTAATAAGTTTGTTTCCTTTATTAGTGGTTAAACAATATATTTGTAATAGTAATTAAACGAACATAAAACGTATTTAATATACATGAAATTTATAGTATCAAGTACCTATTTACTTAAACAACTCCAAGTTCTTGGAGGTGTTATAAACAACTCGAACACGTTACCAATTTTAGATAATTTTTTATTTGAATTAAATAATTCTGAGCTTATAATTTCAGCTAGCGATTTAGAGACTACCATGTCTTCAAAGTTAGTTGTAGAAAGCGATAATAGTGGAAATATTGCTGTTCCAGCACGTTTACTTTTAGAAACATTAAAAACGTTTCCTGAACAACCATTAACGTTTGTTGTTGAAGAGAATAACACAATTGAAATAAGTTCTAATCATGGAAAATATGCTTTAGCTTATGCTGATGGAAACGAATTTCCAAAAGCTGTTTCTTTAGATGATGCAACTTCTACGACTATTACTGGAGATATTTTAGCAACTGCGATTAGCAAAACTATTTTTGCTGCAGGAAACGACGATTTACGCCCTGTAATGAGTGGTGTGTTTTTTCAATTTTCTACTGAAGGATTAACGTTTGTAGCAACAGATGCTCATAAATTAGTTAAATATTCAAGAGAAGATGTTAAAGCTGGGCAAACTACAGAATTCATTATGCCTAAAAAACCTTTAAATCTTTTAAAAGGAATTTTAGCTGCAAGTGATGAAGATGTAACAATTGAATACAACGATTCTAATGCGAAATTTACGTTTGAAAACACTGTTTTAATTTGTCGTTTAATTGATGGGAAATATCCTAACTACGAAGCTGTAATACCAAAAGAAAATCCGAATAAACTAGTTATAGGCAGAACACAATTTTTAAATTCTGTACGTCGTGTTAGTATTTTTTCTAACAAAACAACACATCAAATACGCTTAAAGATTGCTGGAGCAGAACTTAATATTTCTGCTGAAGATATCGATTATAGCAACAAAGCTGAAGAGCGTTTAACTTGCGATTATCAAGGAGACGATATGCAAATTGGGTTTAACTCACGTTTCTTAACTGAAATGTTAAACAACTTAACTTCAGACGAAGTGCAACTTGAATTAAGCTTACCAAACAGAGCTGGAATATTAACTCCAGTTGATGGTTTAGATGAAGGTGAGCAAGTTACTATGCTTGTTATGCCAGTGATGCTGAACAACTAATTTAATCTTGCCAAGCAGGAATTTTAATATAAAAAAAACGCTCATCAATTGATGAGCGTTTTTAATTACCTTTATTTTAAAAAACTAACTAATAAAATTAAAAGATAAAGGATATACTGGTGATTCGCCATTATTAGCTTTTATAGCATTTATTATTGGAAATATAAAAGATATAACTCCTAAAACAATTAGACCTATAATACCTAATCCTAGTAATAGAATGGCTGGAATACAAATAATAGCATAGATAATTAAGCTTAATTGAAAGTTAACAATACGCTTTCCTTGATCATCCATTTCTAGAACATTATCTTTTTGAGTTACCCACAAAATTAATGGAACTAAAAGTCCTCCAAATCCTGTTATAAAAGTCAATAACTGACTTAAATGTGTAATTACTAATAATTGTCTGTCTGTTCTCATGATGGTTTGATTTAATTGATTGATGTACTTATATGACGCATCAAAACCTAAAATGTTACATTTATCTAATATTTTTTTCCATAAAACATATAGTTAATCAACTACATATATTTAAAATTAATAAAAACCCATTCACAACAAACCTCACATTAATTAAAAATAATAAGTCATATTTTTTTTACTAATTAGTTTCTTGATAATTAACACATTACAGCCACCTCCCTTTTATTAGTTTAAAATCGTCCTAGATTTAATTAATAGAAAACGCTTTAATAATACATTGATTTAGTTATTAAAAGCAATTAATCTTTATTCATTAATCACTAATAAAAAAACATGAAAACATATATAAATTTAATATTAGCATATGTTGTTACTGTAACAATGTTTGCTCAAGAGAAACCAATAAAAATAGTATTTGATGTGACTCGCAATGATGCGTCAGTGCACGAATCTACAATAAGACACGTAAAAGCCATGTCTGCTGCTTATCCAGACTCAAGTTTGAAGTCGTTATGTATAGTGGTTCTATTGATATGGTACTAAAAGACAAATCGACTGTAGTAAAAGATATGGAAACATTAGCAAAAAATGAAAACATCAGTTTTGTTGTTTGCCAAGGCTCTATGAAAAGGCATAAAATTGATACTTCAGAACTTATTCCTGGTGTAGCAAGTGTTCCAGATGGTGTTCTTGAAATAGTTGAAAAACAGAGTCAAGGTTGTGGCTATATTAAGGAAGGCAAATAGCCTTAAATATTTTAAAAATGGAGTTTAATTCAAAATGAATAAAGATTAAACTCCATTGTATTTTAAGTTTATTTAATGCCTATAATTTGAATTAACAAGAAGAACAACTTGCTCCACCTTTTTTTACACCAAGTTTTATAAGAATCGTTTCCAACAAACACCACTTTGTAAAAGCAGATTGGATTAAATTAACACCAATAAATACAGTAAACCACATCCAATTTTGGTTCACATAAACAGTTAACACAACACTCAATAGTACCATGAAACCTACAATCACTCTAAAATACGTATTTAACATTTTAATAAATTTTAAGGTTATATAAATTTTTCAATAGGAACAACAATGGCCTTTAAGGGATTGTTAGCTTCCAAATTGTTATTAAACTCTTTTATCAAGCTGAATAGTGCATCAATATTTTCTTCTTCGGTAAACGAGAAAAATATACTCGATTCATTTCCTCCTTTTACTCCTGAAAACCAGTTTGAAGCCATTAAAATGGAAGAACCATTTTTATAACCATCAATATCTGAACTACTAAAATTATCAATATGTGCCATTTTAAAAAGCTTCAAAACATCTTTCTGAAATTCTTCGACTGCTGTTACAATTACTAATTTCATATTATTCGTTTTAATGTCGATTTGAGCGCAGTCGAGAATTATTTTGAAATTCTCAAATCTAAAGGTCTCGACTGCGCTCAACCAGACAGTTTATTTATAATTCTTCTTCTCAATCATATAATACACCAACGGAACAACCAACAAGGTCAACACAGTTGAAACAATAGTTCCTCCCATTAACGAGATGGCTAATCCTTGGAAAATAGGATCAAACAAAATCACAAAAGCTCCAATTACAACGGTTCCTGCTGTTAATAAAATTGGGGTTGTACGTACTGCTCCTGCTTCAATAGCTGCTTGTTTTAATGGGACTCCTTCTGCTGTTCTTAAATTGATAAAGTCAATAAGCAATACCGAATTTCGCACCATAATTCCTGCTAAAGCAATCATACCTATAAATGACGTTGCGGTAAAGAAGGCTCCCATAATCCAGTGTCCTATAATAATTCCTATTAAAGAAAGTGGAATAGCAACCATCATAACTATTGGTGCTTTAAAGTTTTGAAACCATCCTACAATTAATATGTAGATTAAAATGATAGCTCCTAAAAAGGCAATTCCTAAATCCCGAAAGACTTCCAAAGTAATTTGCCATTCGCCATCCCATTTAACCGTATAATTATCTTCAAAATCTGGCTGTCCTAAATACAATTCATTAATCTCGTATCCTTGTGGTAACGGAATCTCTTTCAACTTATCTTCCATTCCTAAAATAGCATAAGCAGGACTTTCTAATTCTCCAGCCATATCTGCCGTAACATAAACAACACGCTTCTGATTTTTTCTATAAATGCTTTTTGCTGCTGTAGTTTCAGAAATTTCTACCAAATCTGCGATAGGTATCATATTCCCTTGTTTCGATTTTACTTTTAATTGCGAAATATCAGAAATGGTCGACTTCTCTTTTTCATCTAAAGCTAACACCAAACCTACTTGATTAACAGCATCTTCATCATATATATTAGTAATTGCTCTGTTAGACAATGTCATATTCATGGTATATGCAATCTGCTGTGGAGCAACACCATATAACATGGCTTTTTCTTTATTTATTTCGAATTGATATTCGGTTTGATTGTCTTCAACCATCCAATCAATATCTACCACATCATCAGTGTTTTTTAAGATGTTTTGTACACTGCTCGCTATTTTTATTTGCTCACTATAATCAGGACCATAAACTTCGGCTACAATAGTTGATAATACTGGAGGCCCTGGAGGAACTTCAACCAGTTTCACATTCGCATTGTATTTTGAAGCAATCTTTTGAATCTCTGGACGCAACAGTTTAGCTATATCATGACTTTGTGCAGAACGTTCGCTTTTATCAATTAAATTCACTTGAATATCTGCCATATTACTTCCTCCACGTAAATCGTAATGACGAACTAATCCGTTAAACGTTATTGGCGCAGAAGTTCCTATATAATTTTGGTAATTAACCACTTCTGGTCGTGTAGATAAATATTGAGCAATTTCTTGAGCTACCACTCCAGTACGTTCAAGAGTTGTTCCTTCAGGCATATCTATCACTACTTGAAATTCGTTTTTATTATCAAAAGGCAACATTTTTACAGCAACCGAATTCGTAAAAAACAACACCATTGTTCCCATTAATACTACAAAAGTCCCTATTAAAAACAACCAACGTTTTCCTTTACTTTCTAAAAGAGGTCTTTCAAATTTGTTGTAAAATCTATAAACAAAAGTGTCTTCTAATGGCTTTTCCTCTTTCTTATCTGCTTCTTTTCTATTCTTTTCTCTTAAGAAAATATAACCTAAATAAGGTGTTATCGTTAATGCTACAAACAATGATAAAATCATGGCAATAGAAGCTCCTATTGGCATTGGAGCCATATATGGACCCATTAATCCTGATACGAAAGCCATTGGTAAAACAGATGCTATTACAGTAAATGTAGCCAGTATAGTAGGGTTCCCAACCTCGTTAATGGCATATAAAGCTGCTTGCTTAAATGGTAAGCGCTTCATTTTAAAATGCCTATGCATATTTTCAGCAATAATAATCGAGTCGTCTACTACGATTCCTGTTACAAAAACCAAAGCAAAAAGCGTAATTCGGTTTAGTGTATAATCCATCATATAGTAACTCAATAAAGTTAATGCGAACGTTATTGGAACCGATAAAAACACAACCAATCCACCTCGCCAACCCATTGCTAACATTACAACTAGTGTTACAGCAAAGATAGAACCTATAAGATGCCACAAGAGTTCGGAAACTTTATGTGACGCAGTTTCTCCGTAGTTTCTGGTAATTTCAACATGGACATCGTCTGGAATTAAAGTGGTACGTAAATGTTCTACTTTATCTATAACAATCTCAGAAATCTTCATGGCATCAGCACCTTTTCTTTTAGCTACAGATATTGTTACAGCAGGATATTCTGATTTATAATCTGTAGATTTCACACTACCTTTTCCAAAGCCTAAACTCACATAGTTTTGTGGTACTTCTGGACCATCAATAATTTTAGCTACTTGCTTTAAATAAATAGGCTGATTTTGTTGCACACCAACCACCAAGTTTTCAACATCTGTAACCGTTTCTAAAAACTTTCCAGTATTTACAAGGAATTCTGTATCGCTTTTATCAAAACTACCAGAACTCAATTGTGTGTTATTGGCTTTAATCATTTTAGAAACAGACAAGAAATCTAAACCAGTAGCAGCCAATTTATCTTTATCTAATACCACACGCAACTGCCTATCTCTACCTCCAATTTTATGTGTCATGGACACATCGTTCACTTTTTTAATTTCGTTTTCTAATTCTTGAGCCATTTGGCTTAATTGATAATCGTCGTAGTTTTCACTCCACAACGTTAGTCCAAGCATTGGAACATCATCAATAGCACGAGTTTTTACCAATGGAAAAGTAACACCTTCAGGCATTTGATCCATGTGTTTATTAATTTCGTTATATAATTTAACAAACGAGCGCTCTATATCTTCCCCTACATAAAACTGCACGATAACCATGCCTTGCTCCTTCATAGACGTAGAATACACATACTCAACACCTTTAATATTAGAAATCAACTTCTCTAATGGTTTGATAACTCTAGACTCCACCTCAGTTGGACTTGCACCTGGATAACCAACAAAAACATCAGCCATGGGCACATCAATCTGTGGTTCCTCTTCACGTGGAATTAAAAACGAACTGTAGACACCAACAACCATAAACACAATCATTAAAAGCATTGTAAGCTTAGATTGTATAAAGATTTTAGCAATTTTTCCTGCGATTCCTTCTTTCATTGAATTATATTTTTGGGCGTTTTAACAGGCTATTCGCTGTATCTTTTTTATATGTTATTACGGAGTAGGTTTTTTATTTACTATGGCAATCTCTTAATCTATGGTGAGATTACCACGTCGTTACACTCCTCGTAATAACAACTTATTTATTAAGTTAAAAAAGGATGTCGCTTCTATCCTTAACGCAACTTTTTAGTTATTGAATTGATATTTTTGCTCCATTAAATATTTTTCCATCAGATGAAATAATATAAGCTTCATCTGCAGATAAACCAGACAGTACCTCAACTTGATTGCCATAGGTTCTACCCAAACGCAACCAACGTAATAATGCTGTATTACTCTGACTTACTGTGTATACTCCTGATAATTGACCATTAGTAACAAGAACATCTGTTGGAATTAAAACTATTTCGGTATCTAATTGTTTCTCAACAGGAAATTGAACAGTTACAAACATGCCTGATAGAATATTAGCATCGGTTTTATCCAAGGTAATTTTTACCAAATATTGACCTCCAGTATTTTTAGCAGACGTGCTTACTTCAGAGACTTTCCCTTTTAATGTTTTGTTTATAGCTTTCACTAAAACATCTACCTGAACATGATTATTTATTTCTGAAATTTCAGTTTCCGGAATCATTGCCATGACTTCAAAATGTCCTGGAGCTTCAACCGAAATTAAAGGTTGACCTGGATTAGCCATATCTCCTTCTTTTACAGTTCTTGAAGTTACAACACCTGCAAAAGGAGACGTAATATTGGAATATGTAAATTGGGCATTTACTTCATTTTTTATTTGTTTTGCTCCTTCCAAACGTGCTTTTGCCATTTCGAAATTGGTTTTTATATCGTCCAACTCTTTTTGTGATGCACTATTATCTTCAAACAAACTTTTAAAACGGTTATAGTCTTTCTGCGCATTGTTAAAAGCAGCCGTAGCTTCTATAATTCCTGCTTCTACTTGGGCTCTTTTAGCTTGTAAATCGGTATTATTAATAGATACCAATAATTGTCCTTTAGATACTTTATCACCAACGTTAACATGTACTTTGGTTACGTAACCCATCATTCTAGTGCTTAAATCTGCGCTGTTTACAGATTGTATTTTTCCACTAACGGACAGAAAAGGACTGTTATTAGCTTCAGACACTTGACTCACTTGTACGTTTATGGCTGGTGTATTATCTGTTGATGCTTTTTTGTCTTCGCTACCACAACTTGTCATAAAGATTGATACTGTAGTTACAGTTAATATATATATATACTTTTTCATTTTATAATTGATTTTTATTAGGTCTCGACTGCGCTCGACCTGACAATATTCTGCCTCCTCGAGATTAATCGAGAGGTTATTCCTTGGTTAAAAACTGTAAATAAGCTTGTGCGTAATTGTATTCAAAAATGGTTTGATAATATTCTAATCGCTTTTGTGAATATTGAGTTTCTGCTAATAATAAATCGGTTGTTTTTTCTAAACCTTCTTCATATCTATTCGTTCTAATTCTCAAAGATTCTTCAGATTGCTCTAAAGCTAACTTTGTTAAATTCAATCTGTTTTCAGCATCTGTTAACATGCGTTTAGCCTTATTTAATTCTAGCTGGTTTTGAGATACATACTGTTCGTATTGTAACTTCGATTTTTCAAATTCGGCTTTACTTTTTTGAGCCTTTCCAAAACGTTTGCTTCCATCTAAAATATTCCAACTTAATTGAGCTCCAAAAATGTAACCACTGGCATCGAATTGAAAAATTTGGTCATCATAAAGTTCATAGCTTCCAAAAGCATTAAGTCTTGGTAAAAACGACATATTATCAGCTTTATTCATCGTCTCATAAGCATCCGTTGCTAGTTGCATGGCTTTGATATCTGAACGGTTTTCTGAAATATTTTTAGGTTCTATAAAACCAAAAGTGTAGACTGATAAACTGTCTGAAGGTTTAAAAACAACATCGTTAGTATCACTCATTAAAAAAGATAAGTAATTAGAAACATTCTCTACATTACTTTTAGCAGTCTGCAATTGACTTTTAACTTCGCTTACACGAACTTCAACCGATAACACATCTGTTCTTTGTAGATAGCCTTGTTTAAAACTATTATCTGCTAGTCTTTTATTTTCGTTTGCAGTCTCTAATGCTTTTTCTAAAACATCTACACCTTTATAAGCTAATTGCAATTGCATGTATGCTTTTTCAACTTCAAATGCATAATAATCTGAAGTTCTCTCTATTTGCAATGCTTGAGCTTCCATTTTAGATTTTGCAGCTTTACGTTGGTACATACCATCTACATTAATTAATGGTTGTTGAATTTCAATTCGAGTCGCAAAATTCTCCACTTGACCAGGATTGTTTAGAAGGTCTGGATTAAAATCGGAAGCTGTTAATATTTCCTGATTCAATTTAGAACCAAAAGCCATTAGTGGATTGCTTGTTGCCATTCCTGTATGAGATGCTGTAATGTTTGGTAAAAACACAGCATTGGTTTGATTAAAATCTGCTTTAGATTCTAAATATTGCTGTTCAGAAATTTTTATAGATTTGTTTTTTTCTGAAACCTTAGCTAAGACTTCGGCTTTTGTAATTGGCACCAATTGCTGTGCTTGGACTACAACCGAAGAAATTAACAAGCTAAATATGAATAACTGCTTTCTCATTAATTACATTTTTTATTACTGCAAATTTAAGTTTACACATTATTCTAGTCAGTAACAAAGGTTACCAAAGAAAAAGGCACTCTATTTACATAGAATGCCATTAAAAACCAACCAGAAATCATTATTCCTAAACTAAAGAACTAAATAATGAGATTCATCTTTTTTAAATCGTTGACATTATGAAATATGTTATTTCATATATTAATTTTTATTTTCACTCCTATTATTGAAAAAAAATTAAAGTTTAATAATTTTTCTTTCTATAGCATTTGTATTATTCTTAAACAATAATATATACTCGCCAACAGCCATTTCTGACAAATCCAAAGAAATTATTTGTACTCCAATAGACTTTTCAAATGTTAATTGTTTTACTTTTCTACCTAGAATATCATAAATTTCTATATCACTATTCTCAGTATTTGGTATAAAAACTTCAATTGAAAAAATATCTTTAGATGGATTTGGATATATTTTTAGGTTATAGATATTGTTTGGATTCAATTCAACTTCATTTACACTCAATGAGGTCTTATTAATAAATACTTTAAAGGCTAAATTACTAGCACTACTTTGTGTTCCGTTATTAATAAAGAAAATGTTTTCTTGAGTACTTTCAATACCACCAAAAATATAACCAACAAGCGAAACCCCTTCTTGTAAATTATTTATTTCTAAAATGCCATTTTCTAAATAAATAGTATTATTATTTAATGGTATAAACTCTGCTCCAGAACCTAAGAAAGTAGGCATCTCAATATCTAAACTACTTTCCACCATTGAGTTATCGCTAAATCTAGTTACCTTACTAATGGTTTTTACAAATGGAACATTGTCATCTTGGATTAAATTATTATTTGAATCTAGTTTATATTGACTCATTCCTCCAAAAAACAAAGTGTGCATGGCATTACTTGATGTATCATGAATTGGGATTTTAGCACTATGATACTGACTTAAATATTGATTAAAAGTATTGTTAACTGTATATCCTGAAGCAGTAACATCTACAGTATTCAACCAAGGTAAATTTGCCGTATGCTGAAAAACACCGCTAAACATAGTAAACCCATCTGTTCCATCAGAAAAAATTTGTGGTGTCATATTATAATCTCTTCTATGTAAATTGTTTGCATCATTTAGAGATGAATAATTTACTATTGAAAGATTTGTTCCATCATCATCAATTTGGAACGTTCTAATTTCATCTGTATAATTTTGAATAAATCCTGGTCCATGACTAGGTCCCATTGGGTTGTATCTACCTTCAAAATATTGTCCACCACATAAGTAAAACACATTATTCAATAAACCCAATTGACCTCCAGTAACAGCCAAATTTGTGTCTGTAACTTGCCTAAAATATGGTATTATCGATGTTCCGTTTATAACGGCATTAGACAAACCATCAACATCTATAGCTGATAAATTAGCATACGTAACATGATCATTTTGTGTTGTGCTATAACCATAACCTCCAATAATATATAATGTATTTCCTCTTTGATAAAACTCTTGATTTGTAGATTGTAATTGTTCAAACATTGATGCTTGTAACACACTTATTGAAGTGCTCCAGGTTTGGTTAGAAATAGGATCAACTACATAAACACTCTTATTATTATCGTTTTCTAAAAATGCAGCAAATGGCTGTCTTTGGTGTAATCCATCTATTCTACCTCCTAAAATCACCCATTTTCCGTCACTAGTTTTTCCCCATGAAAAAGAATGAACATTTGGAGCATTTAAAATAGTTAAGGGTTCAATTTGAACTGAAAATTCATCTTGTGAAAAACTGTTAGATCCAATAAAAAATATTAAGAAAAACGAAAAATATATTTTAATTTTCATATTAAGAAGTTAATTTATTCCTTCAAATCTCTTAAAAAAGAATGTCAATTTTAGTTACTTATGTTACACAACAAAAAAATTGCTTTAGTATATAATGTTAAGCTTGATAAATGTTCCCTTTAATAAGTATTTATACACTATTCTCTTTTTTGATTTATAAAAAACAACTCTTTCCCAGCTCTACTTTTAATAGAGTTATATGAATTCTCCATCGTATGAATATCAAAATAAGGTTTAAAACAAGCAAGGTACTCTTCTTTTGAACCTCCAAATGGTGGATGATCTTTATTGAGTTCTGCATTAAAAAGTAATCCAACTAATTTTCCTTTATCACGAAGCAACTCCTTCATTTTAAAGGCATATTTTGCTCTTAAAATAGGGTTTATTGCACAAAAAAATGTTTGTTCTAAAATTAAATCAAATTGATTCTCTAAATCAAAAAAATTGTCATGAACTAATTGTTCTGAAGGAAAATCTGGGATTCTCTTTTGTATATTTTGTAAGGGGGTTTTTGAAATATCTACCACAAAAACATTTTTAAATCCTTTTTTAAAAAGGTAAGTAGCCTCATACGAATTACCTCCTCCTGGAATTAATATTTTAAATTCTCTATTTGTTAATTGATCGATATAGGCTTTTAATGGTGGAGAAATTTGTCCTAAATCCCAACCCGTGTTTTGTGATTTATATTTATTCTCCCAGAAGTTTTCATTTAAAATCATTGCTAATAGCTTTCATTACTTTTTATAAACTTATCCTTTATTTAAACGTTTATTTGTTATATACAAAATTGTTTTTTATTCTTTAAACAAAAATATTGATTATCATCATTTCTTATTGTAACAAATATCACATTATATAAGCCATTCGCTTTTAAAATTGCATATAAAAAGCTTAGTTTGCATCAAATTATTTAGGATACTTTTGCTATAAAATGGATTCATTAACACAAATTGTTTTAGGAGCTGCAATTGGAGAAGCAGTTCTTGGAAAAAAAATTGGCAACAAAGCCATGTTTTATGGAGCGATAGCAGGAACTATTCCAGATTTGGACATATTTTCTTCTTATTTTACTGATACAGTTTCAGCATTAGAAATACATAGAGGTTTTACGCATTCCATTTTTTTTTCTGTCTTGTTTGCTCCTATTTTTGGTTGGCTTGTATCTAAGTATGAATCCTATAAAAATTTTAAAGGTTGGTCTTGGCTGTTTTTTTTGGCTTTGGTAACACATCCTATTTTAGATTCACACACCACTTGGGGAACACAATTGTTTTGGCCATTGGATTACAAAATTGCTTTTAAAACTGTTTTTGTTATTGACCCACTTTACACCTTACCGTTTTTGACATTTTTAATATTGACAGCATTCCAAAAACGTGATGTTCCGAAAAGACGGCTCTACAATAAGTTAGGCTTAATAATTAGTAGTAGTTATCTCTTAGTAACCTTTGGAGTAAAAGGAATGGCCACTAGCCAATTTAAAAAGGAGTTGGAAGAACAACAAATTGATTATTCAAAAATTGAAACAAAACCTTCGCCATTAAATACCATATTATGGTCTGCTAATGTAGACACTAAAGACCATTACCTTATTGGTTATTATTCTTTTTTTGATGATAAACCTATTCATTTTGAAGCTTACCCAAAAAATCATGAATTATTAGAAGATTTAATTCAAGAGGAAAAGGTGCAACGAATGATTCATATTTCTAAAGGCTGGTATAGCATTACTGAAAAAGAAAACCGTTTATTTTATAACGATTTACGCTTTGGCCTATTAAGCTTAAAACCCAATGCTCAAAATTTTGTATTTCAATATGAAATAGAAACCGATGATTCAGGTAAAATAACATTTACAGAAACGGTTAAGGATCGAGAAAATGCTAAACAGCTTTTAATTGATCTTTGGAAACGCTTAAAAGGAAATTAAAATTCTGAAATGCTTAACAAAGCACCTCTTATTCTTCAGTGTCTTCTTCCTTTTTTCCACTCATCATGAAATTAATAAGTATTCCAATTAAGATAACACATACAAGAGCGAAAATAGCAATCATAATAACACCATTATTCCAATTAGCTAAGGCTAGGTTTTGTAAAATCATAGTCAAGGAGTTTAGTTGTTTTTAATTTTGAGTAATAATATTATAAATATTAAAATGACTTTAATTAGTAAATGCAATATACTTTTTTAAATTGTTATAAAAAGGTGCTTTTATTTCTAAAAACACCTTCTCAAACCAACCAAAAATCACTGACAAAAAATTGCCAGTTTACTATATTTTAATTATTCTTATTAATAATTTGTATTAGATCTTCTTTTTGTATGACTCCAGATTGTCTCCACAGCTGTTTACCATTTTTAAACAACATAAATGTAGGCACACCTTTAACTTGATACTTTACAGCCAAGGGCTGGTTTTTATCTACATCAATTTTTAAAATTGAAACAGCTTCGCCTAAACTATCTTTGACATCTTTTAAAATGGGAGACATCATTTTACATGGTCCACACCATTCTGCATAAAAATCTATAAGAACTGGCTTATCTTGATTTATTATTTCTGAAAATTTGCTCATTTTATTCTTTATTAAAATCTATTCGCCAGATACCTCTTACTTCATTGACATCGTAACCAATTGCCATGTCTTTTGGATATAACCTTTTTATGGTTTTATAAGCTTCAGTATCCAAACCATTATTTGGTGTTCCATGACATTGAAGACACATAGAATTAGTTGTAATAGGAAAATAAAACATTACCTGACTATCTGTTTCTTCAATAATAGATTTTGGTTCTTGATTATCTTCAATTAACTTTTTAAAACTTTCTATATGTTGTAATTCTTTAAGATTTGCTTGATTATTTGAGTTTCTAGCTTTATCTGAAACACGTTTAATATTCGCATTATAAACTACAGACATACTATCTGTAATTGGATAGGCCTTTATGTTACAGAATTCCACTGCTGCCAAGGTTCCTTTCGTCTGAATGGTTCCCATTAAATTTTTACCTAACTCAGCTTTTGTTCCTAATGCATATTTTAGACCACGTTCTTCAAAGGTTAGATCTTGACTATCAACTGAAACTTTCTTTTTTTGTACGCCTTTCCCTTTTCCCTTTCCTTTTTTCATACCTCGCTCTTCATTAAAATGAGCTTCAAACCATTCAGGTTGTTCAATGTCATTATCGAACATGTAATCTGCAATTTGATTAATGGTTTCTTCTGGAAATGGTGTTTTTGGCATAACTCCAAACTTTCTAACAGCACCAAACATTTTTGCATCTTCTTCATTAGGGTTTTTAGTCCAATTTTGGATGTTAGTAATAAATTCTTCTTTACTCGTGTTCTCTGAAATGTAATGCTTCTTTATAGCTATCATTGGTGGTCCAATTCTGTCTTCCATAGTAGCTGTTGGACTATGACACACATAACAATTGGTTTCCATGAGTTTTTTTCCTGGATGTTCTTGATTATTACTATTAATTGTAGCTTCTTTAACATCTGCATATTCTCCTTTTTTTGTTTGATTACAACTAACAAGTAAAAAAATGGATAGCATTAATGTAATTAAGTTTGTTTTCATGATTTACTTAAATTTTCCTGTGGCACAACTGATATAAGATTTAGTTTTTGAAACAATTGTGTTTTCATCATCAACTGAAGGGTAACCAATCTTTTTTAATTTTTCCTTTACAAGGAATGTATCTTCTTTGTTTATAAAAGTGAACGAAATTGTACTTTCATCTACTTGAACATCGATATCTGAAATATTTTCAATTTCTGATAGCTTTGATACAATGGTATTGGCACAACCACCACATTTTAAATTTTGAACAATGACTGATGTTTTCATCTTCTCTTTTAATTATGCATAAAATTATACAATTCAAAGTACATATTTAGTAACCTTTGTTACATAAAAAAGAGCGACTAATAAGTCGCTCTTTAAAATATATAATAGTACTATTTACTATTTTATAGTAGTTGGACAAACAAAATCTGTAGTAGGAATGTTTGTTTTCTTTATAGCTCCATAACCACCTGCAACATCAACTAAATTATGAATTCCTCTACTTTTTAATATAGATGCGGCAATTACCGATCTGTAACCTCCTGCACAATGCACATAAAATGTATTGTCTTTAGGGAATTCAGATAAATGACTATTTAAGGAATCTAATGGTGTAAAATGAGCATTTTCCACATGCTCGGCTGAAAACTCACCTTCTTTTCTAACATCGAATACCACATCTTTATTATCTGAATATCTGTTTTCAAATTCTTCTGCTGAAATAGACTCAATAGTATCAAATTCTAATCCATTGTCTTTCCAAGCATCAAAGCTTCCATTTAAGTAGCCAACGACATTATCAAATCCTACCCTTGAAAGTCTGGTAATCACTTCATCCTCTCTTCCATTGGGAGCTACTAATAAAATAGGCTGTTTAACATCTACAATTAAAGCACCAACCCAAGGAGCAAAACCACCATCAATTCCAATAAAAATAGAACGAGGAATATGCCCTTTAATAAATTCTTTTTGGTGACGTACATCTAGTACAATGGCTTCCGTTTCGTTTGCAACAGCTTCAAATTCTTTTGGAGACAAAGGTTTTTGAGATTTTTCCATGACTTTCTCAAAACTTTCATAGCCTTGAATATTCATCATCACATTTTGTGGAAAATATCCTGGTGGTTCACCTAACCCATCAAGTAATTCAGTTATAAACTCTTCTTTAGTCATATCTGCTCTAAGCGCATAATTAACTTGTTTTTGATGCCCAAGAGTATCAGTAGTTTCTTTACTCATATTTTTACCACAAGCCGAACCTGCACCATGGTTTGGATAAACTATTAAATGGTCACTAAGAGGCATAATTTTATTTCTTAAAGAATCAAATAAATAGCCTGCAAGTTTCTCTTGCGTTAAATCTGATACAATTTTTTGTGCTAGATCTGGCCTACCAACATCTCCAATAAATAAGGTGTCTCCAGTAACAATACCATGTTCTTTATCATTTTCATCTATAAGCAAGTACGTTGTACTTTCCATAGTATGTCCAGGTGTATGAATAGCTTTAATCTTGTAGTTACCAACATTAAACACTTGTCCATCTTCGGCAATAATTGCTTCGTAAGATGGTTTTGCTGTTGGACCAAAAACAATATCTGCCCCTGTTTTTTGCTTTAAATCTAAATGACCACTCACAAAATCTGCATGAAAATGTGTTTCAAATATGTATTTAATTTTAGCATCATCTAACTTAGCCCTTTTAATATAAGGCTGTACTTCTCTTAATGGATCTATAATAGCAGCTTCACCATTGTTTTCTATATAATATGCTGCATGTGCTAAACAACCTGTGTAAATCTGTTCTATCTTCATTTTATACTCTTTTTAATTAACTATACAAAAATAGTCATGTTATTTATTTTTTGTAGCAACCTAAGTTACAATTTATTGTTAATGGTTTAATTCTTTATAAATAATATAAATTCCCATAAAAAGTACAAACCATCCGAATCCTTTTTTTAATTTATTACCTGGAATAAAATTAGATAAATAAGTTCCTATAAATATTCCTAATACAGATAATGCTGTGAATACAAATAAAAATACCCAATCTATCTCTAAATTCTCAACATCTCCAATAAATCCTATCAATGATTTTATTGCAATTATTAATAATGACGTTGCTACGGCTTTTTTCATTGGTAACTTAGCCAATAATACCAAAGCCGGAATAATTAAAAAACCTCCTCCTGCGCCAACTATTCCAGTTAAAACACCTACCAAAGCACCTTCCACAACTATTAATGGATAATTATATTTTATGGGTTCTTCTGAATCTAGCTCATTCTTATTATTTCTAATCATAGATACTGAAGCAAGCAGCATTATTATGGCAAAGAACATCATAATTGCTATGTTCTTGGTTACTAAAAAATCGGCTATGGTAAATAATTCATTTGGAACGGCTGGAACTAAATATTTTCTAGTAGCATATACTGCAATTAAAGCTGGTGTTGCGAAAACAAACGCTGTTCTAAAGTCAACTAATCCTTTTTTAATGTTTTTTAAAGCTCCAATTAATGCAGAAAAACCAACAACAAATAAAGAGTATGCAGTAGCTGTTACTGGATTAATGTAGAATAAATAAACTAAAATAGGGACGGTAAGAATAGAACCTCCTCCTCCAATTAACCCGAGAACAACTCCAATTATAAGTGCTCCAAAATACCCCAGAATTGTATTAAAATCCATTTTTATCTCGAATTATTATTAAAAATTTAATAGAGTAACTTTGTTACGGTTAATTTTAATCTTGTTTTCATTTTCTAACACTTTTAATATTCTCGACACAACTACTCTTGAAGTATGCAAATCGTTAGCAATAAGTTGATGAGTAACATGTATTTCATTGTTATGATTTACTATTGCCTTATCTCTTAAATACTTTAAAAGCCTTTCGTCCATTTTTAAAAATGCAATGGTATCGATAGCTTCAAGCAATTCAGACATTCTTTCATGATAACTTTGCAATATAAAGTTTTGCCAGCTTTTATACTTGCTCATCCATAAGCTCATATATTCTACAGGAATCATAATGAGAGTCGTATTTGTTTCTGCTATGGCTCTAATTTCACTCTTTTTTTGTCCCATACAACAAGATAAAGTCATGGCACAAGTATCACCTCTTTCAATGAAATATAAAACCAATTCATCACCTTTTTCATCTTCTCGCAAAATTTTAATAGCACCATCAACAAGTAAAGGAATAGATTTAATATAATTCCCTATCTCGATTAGTTTGGTTCCTTCTGGAATTTCTTTAATAATACCTACCTTATCTATTTCTTGAAGCAACTCTTCTTCAAACAAGTAACCATAATTATCTTTTAGTATTTCTTTCATTTAAAACTAATAAAATTGTGATTTTACAAATTTACTGTTTAAGTATCAGATTAAGAAAAAGCATTAATATTATTACTTAACTAACTAAAAATAAACAGAAACCATTTGTTTTAACAAGATTTTATCCATAAGTCTCACAAATTTGTTATATCTTTATAGCATGATAGCACAAGACAAATTAGACAATAGCTCATTTTTAAAAGAATCATTAACATATTTAGAGAAATCTGGATATGACAACATTAAAGCTGATGTTGAAGGTTACGAAACTCCTAAATCTTATTTAAAAAAAGGAAGTGACATATCTATTACACCTGATATCGTTGCAGAAAAAGGAGGTAGAAAACATTATTTTGAAATTGGTTTAAAATCTGAAGAGCCTAAATTATTAAAATCTAAATGGCGCTTCTTAGATGTACTTACCAGAATGAAAGATGATAGATTTAAAATAATTACACGTCGTGGTCATTATAAATTTACTCAAGACATGTTAGACGATTTAAATTTAGATAAAAGCCCAATAAAACTCTAAAAACATTCTTTAACTTAAAGCAAAACAAAAAAGACGGTTATCTAACCGTCTTTTTTGTTTTATATATTCTCCTTATTTTTTATAAAATTTAGCATATTTTCTATATGCAAAAAAGGCCAGTATGCCAATAATTGCAAATGCAATAGCAATAAACTTCACACTTACAATTTGGTCTCCACTAGCATAACTATGTAGTCCTGCTAAATAGAAATTAACTCCAAAATACGTCATCATAATACTTGAGAATGCTATTATTGATGCTAAGTTAAACCCAAAACGCCCACGAAGTCCTGGTACTAATCTCATATGCAATACAAAAGCATAAATCATGATACTGATTAATGCCCAAGTTTCTTTTGGATCCCAACCCCAATATCTTCCCCAACTTTCGTTTGCCCACATACCTCCAAGGAAGTTTCCTATGGTAAACATAACCAAAGCAACAGTTAAAGCCATTTCATTTATAATGGTTAGCTCTTGGATGTTCAACTTCATTTTAGTTTTATTCTCTTCATTAGTAAAAATCATTAATAATAAAGACACAACACCTAAAATCATTCCTAATGTAAAAGGTCCATAACTTCCCACAATTATCGATACATGAATCATCAACCAATAACTATCTAAAACGGGTTGTAAATTAGCAATTGCTGGATCCATCCAATTCCAATGTGCTATCATTAAAATCATAGATGTTACAAAAGCTGTTGCTGCTATTGTTAAATCGCTTTTTCTTCCAAATATTAAACCAAATAACATGGTTGCCCAAGCAACGTAAATCATAGATTCGTAGGCATCACTCCAAGGTGCGTGACCAGAAACATACCAACGAGCAATTAATCCTAAAGTATGCAATATAAAAAAGGCAACAATTAGAACTTTAAACACTTTAACTGTTACATCTATGGCTTTGCTTCTGTCTTTAAATATCTGAATAATTAATAGGGTAAATAAAAAAGCTGCAGCATACATATACCAACTAAAAAGTTTCTTAAAAATATCGTATTTATTATATACAATCTCTGTATGAATCTTTTTTTCTGAAAGCATAACCGAACCACCAAACTTATGCTGTGTTTTACTAAAGGATTCAAGTAATTCGTTTGTTTTTGAAAAATCACCTGATTGTTTAGCAGCATTTAAAGTTATTAAATAGGCACTAAATCCATTATTAATAAAATTACCATAAAGCGAATCTATAATCTGATCACGATAATTATCTCTTCTAAATTCTACTGAAGATATCCATTTGTTATTATAATCGTCTGGAATAGGAAAAATTCTTAAAGCGTAACCTTCAATGGTGTTGTATAATAAATTGACACGTTGGTCTGTTTCTTTAAACTCTTTTTGAAATCCATTAGGTATTTGCGCTTTATATGCCTCTTCTAAATATGGTGCTAATTTATATCCACCATCTTCAGTGAAAAAATTCACTAATGAGACATATTTTTCATCTTTACCTACTCCAATTAACTTTCTTATTGAATCTGCCTTTTTAAGTTTTAAATAAATAATTGGCACATTATACCAAAGCAAAGGGCTTTCTTGAATTGAAAGAAACACTTGGTTAGCATCAAAATCTTCATAGGAATCATGATTGCTTAACTTACGAAGCATTTCAGATGCATATGTATTAACAGGCATCATTCGTCCTCCAATATCTTGAATAACTAGATGTCCAAATTTATCTGCATGCTCTTTAGGAGTAATATTCGCTTTTAAAACAGAATCTATTTGAGTTTTGCTTGGTCTTCCATGGTCGTGTCCATCATCTTGAGAATGAGTTTGAGAAAAACCATGAAGTCCTACAAATAAGAACAAAGTCATTAGTAATTTAGACTTCTTATCTTTTACTTTATTAAGCATGCTTTTTAAATCTGCAAAACGCGTATTCTTATCAAACAAAATAGCTAGCATGGCAAAATATAAAAAGAAGTAACCAATATAAGTTACCCAAGTTCCCCAAAAATCATGATTTACAGAAAGTTTTGTTCCTTTTTCATCTGGATCGAAACCAGCTTGAAAGAATCTAAAGCCACCATGATCTAGAATATTATTCATAAAAATACGATAATTATAATCACCTTCCTTTTTATCAATTACAGTTACTTCACTTGCAAAAGCAGAATAACTACTCTCAGTCCCTGGATATTTATCAGCAATAAAATCGTTTAATTTGATACTAAAAGGTAAATCAATAATTTTCGACCCATACTTAACAGCTACATCTAATCCTCCAACTTGAACGACTTCGAAAGGTTTGCTAAAACCTTGACCTCCTAAAAGTTTTACACGTTCTGTTTCACCATTTGAAGTGATTTTTAAAACAACGCCATCTTCATCTCCTTTTAAAAGTTGAGATTTTTTAACGATATCGAATGTTCCTTTAACTACTGGCTTTGGAAAAACCATTTGCATATCTCCAATAACATATCTCGACCTTAAAATTAAAGGCTGAATGGAATCTTTGACTAACTTTCCAGTAGCTCTAGTTGCCATGGTCATATACTCTCCTTCAAATGGAGACTGTATGGTAAGCTCGTTATTTTTTGTTGAAATATTGACAGCACCTTCAACTTCTTTATTTAAAGAAAATAAGACATTATGAATACTTTGTACTTGACCATATTCAAGAAAATGATTATGAGGTGCTCCATCACTAGCTTCAACAATTTTTAAATATTCTTTTCCATTTTCATCTGGAACTACATCTTTTTCAGCTCCACCAATAAATTTCTCAAGTTCGAATGTTACTTCTTGTTTATTATAATCTGTATTAAAATGAAATTTGTTGTTTAAGCGAGGTGAGAAATCGACTTTTTCTTCAATAATTCTACGTTGGGCTTGACCATTTACCATGTAATCGCCATCAATATAAGCAGTGATATATGTTTTTTGAGATAGAATAGAAGACTCTGTATCACCTTCACGAATTGCCATCATGCCTTCAAAACTAAGATATCTAGTAATTCCAGCGCCAAGAATAATTAAGATAAATGCTAAGTGCAAAATTAAGGTTGCCCATTTTTCTTTACGCCACAATCTGTACTTAGAAATGTTACCAATAAAATTAATCATAAAAACAAGCAGAATGGCTTCAAACCACCACGTGTTATAGATTAAATTTCTTGTATAAGGTGTTGGAGATGTTTCTTGACCAACGTCCAAAAATGTTCCTATTGCCATAGATGCAGCAAAAACAAGAAATAAAACGGCAGTCAATCTGGTAGAAAATAGAAATTTTGTGAGTTTATGTAACATGATATTGAGACTCTAAAATTTGGTCGAGCAAATTTAAGGTTTTTAGTTTACTAAGTCATGTTAAAAATGACTAAACTTTATTGCTCATCTTGTCTTTTTTGATAAATATTTAGGTATAAAAAAGTACTCATTTTTCTAGCTTTTTGTTTTGCTTTTAATGCATACTCACCTTCAAAAAGCTCATCGATAGTTTCAAACCAAAGGTTTAACCATTTTCCAAAATGTTCTTGAGTAATACTTTGATTATTATCTTGATCCACTTCTACATGCACTTCTAAAGGGTTGCCATGGTATCTATTTTCTAATTTTCTGGTTAAAAATAAATTGGTTTCCCAAAATGTAGTAAGCCTTTCTATATGCGCTGACCAATCTTTAATTATGCGATTAAAAAAAGGTCCTAAAAAAGCATCATTTCTAATTTTATCATAGAATGTAGAAACAACTAAATTTACATCTTCTCGGGTTTCAATATCTTTTTTCATCATAATACAAAGATAGCTCCATTATAAAATTAATAGTATAAAATAACACTTTGTTTGTCAATAAAATGTTACTTACAAAATGTAAAACATATCTTTGTCAAGATATGATTCAAATTCTTATTTTAGTTGCATGATTTCAGTTAGTATTATTGGCGCTGGAAATGTAGCCACACATTTTTATAACGTATTCGAAAAATCTGAACAAGTTTCCGTTGTTCAATGGTATAGTAGGGATTTAAATAAAATTACTTCTTATAAAAACACGGTTGCCATTACTGATCAATTATTGGAACTTGAGGTAGCAGATATTTATATAGTTGCTATAAGTGATGATGCCATATCATCTGTTTCAAAACAATTAGCTTTTGAAAACCGTTTGGTAGTACATACATCTGGAAGTGCAAGTATTTACGACTTAGATAAAAAAAATAAACGTGGTGTTTTTTATCCTTTACAAACGTTTTCGAAAGAATCTGAAGTAGACTTCAAACAAATTCCTATTTGCATTGAAACCATTGGAAAAAAGAATTTTCCTCTTTTAAAATCTTTAGCTGCGGCTATTGGAAGTCAGGTTTACAAAATAAATCCAGATCAAAGAAAGGCTTTGCATCTAGCTGCTGTTTTTGTGAATAACTTCACGAATCAACTGTATAGAATAGCTCATGAAATAACAGAATCTGAAGGTGTAGAATTCGATATTTTGAAACCATTAATTTTAGAAACTGCAAAAAAAGCACAAAATTTGTCTCCATATATGGCTCAAACTGGTCCAGCAAAACGGAACGACAAAAAAACAATAAAGAGACATTTAAAACAGTTAAAAAGTGAACATCATAAAGCTATTTACACTCTATTAACTGAATCAATAAAGAAAACTCATGGAAGATAAAAGCTATAAAGAATACTTAGAACATATAACCACATTTATTTTTGATGTAGATGGTGTTTTAACAGATGGAACCATAACTGTGACTACTTCAGGAGAGATGATAAGAACTATGAACATTAAAGATGGTTATGCTTTAAAAACTTCTGTTGACAAAGGATTCCATGTATGCATCATTTCTGGAGGTACTAACGAAGGAGTTAGAAAAAGATTAGAAGGCTTAGGTTTAACAGACATTTACCTTGGATCTCACAATAAAATTGAGCAATTAAACAACTATCTAGACAAACATCATATAGATCTAAAAAATGTGTTATATATGGGAGACGATATTCCTGATTTTCCAGTAATGAAACTAGTTGGAATGCCATGTTGTCCTCAAGATGCTGTTCCAGAAATTAAAGCCATCTCAAAATATGTGTCACATAAAAATGGTGGAAAAGGAGCTGTAAGAGATGTTATTGAACAAGTTTTAAAAGTACAAGGTAAATGGAATGGTAGTTTTGATGCTAAATACGATTAAACAAAAAGCGCCATCTTCTCCAACAAAAAAAATACATTATTCAACTTAACAACAAACATTGAACTTTTTAAATCTTATACGCTGGAAAAACTTAATGATGATTGCTTTAGTGCAATTCTTAATTAAATATGCTCTCTTAGAACCTTTTGGAGTTACTATAACTTTAAATTTATTTGGATTTTCTTTATTAGTCATAGCAACCATTTGTTTAGCGGCTGCTGGTTATATAATTAATGATATTTACGATATTGATACTGATATAGTAAATAAGCCAAATAAAGTTATTGTTGGCAAAACCATTTCAGGAAAAACTGCAAATACCTTATTTATTTGCTTTAATGTTATTGGTGTTGCTATTGGTTTTTACTTATCACATTTAGTTGGTAAAAGTGGCTTCTTCACATTATTTATAATTATTTCAGCTTTGCTTTATGTGTATGCATCTTACTTAAAACAAGTGCTTTTAATTGGTAATATAGTCGTTTCTCTTTTAGTTTCATTAAGTATTATTATTGTCGGTTTATTTGAATTACTTCCTGTAATTACTCCTCAAAATCAGGAAACTCAAATGACATTCTTTAAGATTATTTTAGACTATGCCATTTTTGCATTTATCATTAATTTTATAAGAGAAATTGTTAAAGATATTGAAGATATTGATGGCGATTATAAAGCTGGAATGAACACCTTACCTATAGTTATTGGTAGAGAAAGAGCTTCGAAAATAGTTTTTATTTTATTGTTAATTCCTTTATTTGCTGTTGTTTATTATGTTGTTACAAACTTATATAAACAACTATTATTGGTTGGTTATTTTTTATTGTTTGTAATTGCTCCACTTATATACATTATCATAAAATCTTATACAGCTGAAACTAAAAAGGAATATCATTTTATTAGCAACATGCTTAAATTGGTCATGCTTTTTGGCTTGTTGTCTTTATTGCTTTACAAATACATTCTACTTGAATAATGTTAAACGAAAAACTAAAACAATATCATATTATTTTAGCTTCTGGTTCACCAAGAAGGCAACAATTTTTTAAAGAGTTAGGTTTAGATTTCGAAGTTCGATTAAAGTCAGTAAAAGAAGAATATCCAAATAGATTAACTCACTTCGAAATCAGTGATTATTTAGCACAATTAAAGTCACTTCCGTTTAAAGAAAATTTAAAAGATAACGAGATACTAATTACAAGTGATACTATTGTTTGGCATAATAACAAAGCACTTGGCAAACCTATAAATGAAGAAGATGCTTTTAACATGATAAAGTCGTTAAGCAACTCTACTCACGAAGTTATTACGTCAGTTTGTTTTACAACCAAAACACATCAAAAAACAGTTAATGCTGTTACAAAAGTAACTTTTAAAAATCTTGAAGACGAAGAAATACAATACTACGTTGATATTTGTATCCCTTTAGATAAAGCTGGAGCATATGGCATTCAAGAATGGATTGGGCAAATTGGTATAACCAAAATAGAAGGTTCTTACTTTAATGTAGTTGGATTACCAACACATCTTGTTTATAAGACTTTAAATAGTTTAGTATCTTCTTAAATTTAACCTAAGAAAATTACTAATTGCTTATATCTATTCTATCTTTGTTAAACTAACTTATTTTAAGATATGACCTTTTTTCAAACGTATCAATCAGAGATTATTGCAAGTTTATTTATAATAATATTCTTACTAATTTTAAGGCTAATTTTAAAAAAACTAATTTATAAATTAGGCAGAAAAACAGGTATAAACGATGCACGAATTCGTTTAATCAGTAGATATACAACGGTTAGCTTGGTCATGCTAGCACTTATTATTGAAACCTTTATTTTTGGAGCACAGCTAAAAGATTTAGCACTCGTGTTTTCATCTGTTTTTACAGTCTTAGGAATTGCCTTGTTTGCTATTTGGTCTATTTTAAGTAATATAACCTCAGGCGTTATTATGTTCTTTTCATTTCCTTATAAAGTAGGAGACAAAATTCAAATTCACGATAAAGACCTCCCTATTGAAGCTATAATTGAAGATATTAGAGCTTTTCAATTGCATTTACGCTTAAATAATGGTGATTTGGTTACTTATCCAAATAATTTAATGTTGCAAAAAGCTGTCACACTTGTAGAGAAAAATGCTATTGAAGAAGGTTCAGATGATTTATAGTTTTAAAATAAAAGTGGTGGTAACCCCTTAAAGTTAAAGAAACATTAAAACCAGCTACGATGCTGGTTTTCTTTTTATATTTATTCCTTTCAAAAAAACCAACTATGCATAGACTGTTACTTATAGTAATTATAGCCCTATTTTCAAGCTTAAATATTTTCTCTCAAGCTCCAAAAAAACCTAATGCCTCAGAAGTTTATGAATCTATAAAAAAGCTGAATTTTTTAGGCTCTGTCTTATATGTAGCAGCACATCCAGACGATGAAAATACGCGACTGATTTCATATATGTCCAATCAAGTAAAAGCAAGAACGGCTTACCTCTCTTTAACACGTGGTGATGGTGGACAAAATTTAATAGGTCCTGAAATAAGAGAATTACTTGGAGTAATAAGAACTCAAGAATTGTTAACTGCCAGACAAATTGATGTTGGAGAACAACGCTTTACACGTGCCAACGATTTTGGTTACTCCAAACACCCAGACGAGACACTTGAAATATGGAACAAAGAAGAAGTTTTAAGCGATGTGGTTTTAGCAATCAGACAATTTCAACCAGATATTATAATTAATCGGTTTGACCATAGAAGTCCTGGAAGCACACATGGACATCATACCAGTTCTGCTATGTTAAGTGTTGAGGCTTTTAATATGACTAATAATATTACAGCTTATCCAAACCAACTAGAACAAACTAGCCTGTGGCAACCAAAACGTTTGTTTTTTAATACCTCTTGGTGGTTTTATGGTAGTCAAGAAAAGTTTGATAAAGCAGATAAAAGCAATTTGTTAGAATTTGATACTGGAGTTTATTATCCATCAAGTGGTTTAAGTAATACTGAAATTGCTGCTTTAAGTAGAAGTCAACATAAATCTCAAGGTTTTGGAAACACTGGTTCTAGAGGCACACAAATGGAATATATTGAATTGATCAAAGGAGATATTCCAAAGGATGAAACCAATCTTTTTGAAGGAATCGATACTACCTGGAATCGTGTAAAAGGTGGGCAAGCTATTGGAATCATTTTAAACGAGGTTGAGAAAAATTACGATTTCACAAATCCTTCAGCTAGCATCCCTCAGTTATTAGAAGCTTATCGATTAATTCAGAATTTGGAAGACACACATTGGAGAACATATAAAGCCGAAGAAATAAAAAATATTATTTATGCTTGTGCAGGTTTATATTTAGAAGCTGCTTCAGAAACAAGTCAAGCTACTCCTGGTGAAAGTGTAAAATTGAATATTGAAACTATTAACAGAAGCTCCTATCCTATTCAACTTGAAACAATAGAATGCAACAATACATCTATTTCAAAACAGGTTTCATTAACAGAAAATAACGGATTTGATTTCAATGAAATGTTAGATATTCCAAAAAACCAGAAACCTACAACACCTTATTGGCTAATTGAAAAAGGGACTTTAGGTATGTATCAAGTTTCAGATAAAACACTAATAGGTAAACCCGAAACACCACGTGTATTTAATGTCTCATTTAATTTAATCTTCGATAAAACACCAATTACTTTTACTAAACCTATTGTTTATAAAACTAACGATCCTGTTAAAGGTGAAGTATATAAACCTTTCGAAATTATTCCAGAGGCTTCCGTAAAAATTACTGAAAACGTCATTATTTTCGAAAACAATCAAACCAAAGATATTCCAGTTATTGTTAAAGCAGGAAAAGACAATCTTAGTGGTTTTGTACACTTAAATCACCCAAAAAATTGGCAAGTATCTCCAGAAAAGCAAAACATTTCAATTGCTCATAAAGGCGAAGAGCAAACGCTTGTTTTTACAATTACACCTCCAAACAATCAAAATGAAGGGAAATTGATTCCTAAAGTTAATATTGAAGGGAATACATACACTAAAAAACTTATTGAAATAGATTACGAACACATTCCTTATCAAACTGTATTATTACCTAGCGAATCTAAAATTGTACGTTTGAACATTCAGAAAAAAGGAGAAAGCATTGGCTATATTGTTGGTGCTGGAGATGTGGTTCCTGAGAGTTTAGAGCAAATTGGCTATAAAGTTTCAACTCTCAAACCTGAAGATATTAATCCTGAAATCTTAAGTCGTTTTGATGCTGTAGTTGTTGGAATTAGAGCATATAACACCTTAGAAACTTTAAAATTCAAGCAAGAACAATTATTCGATTTTGTTTCTAAAGGAGGCAATATGATAGTACAATACAATACAAACCATCGCTTAAAAGTAGATAATTTGGCACCTTATAAATTGGAACTTTCAAGAGATCGAGTAACTGATGAAATGGCTGAAGTAAAGTTTTTAGAACCAAATCATCCAATTTTAAATAGCCCAAATAAAATTACACATGAAGATTTTAATGGCTGGACGCAAGAGAGAGGTTTGTATTTTCCAAATTCATGGGGAAAAGAATTCACTCCTATCCTATCTATGCACGACAAAGGAGAGTCTGCAAAAAAAGGAAGCTTGCTAGTCGCTAAATACGGTAAAGGTTATTATATCTATACTGGCTTAAGTTTCTTTAGAGAGTTTCCAGAAGGAGTCTCAGGTGCTTACAGATTATTTGCCAATATGCTTTCAATAGGAAAAGAAAATGCTTCAACCAATTAATATGTCTGAAAACAACCCACAAAAACAACCATGGCTTAAACTATATACTATTGTATTAGTTGCCAATTTTGTTTACATCGTTCTGTTTTATTTTATAATGAAATCTTTTTAAACTATGCAAACATTAGATTGGATTGATTGGGTTGTACTTTCTGTAACATTATTAACCATTGTTGGTTATGGAACATGGAAAACTAGAGGTAGTAAAAGTGCACAAGATTATATAAAAGGTGGTAACACAACTAAATGGTGGACTATAGGATTATCTGTTATGGCAACACAAGCAAGTGCCATAACCTTTTTATCGACTACAGGTCAAGCATTTTCGGACGGAATGGGATTTGTGCAATTCTATTTTGGGTTGCCAATTGCCATGGTTATTATTTGTTTGGTTTTTATTCCTCTCTATCATAGATTAAAAGTTTATACTGCTTATGAGTTTCTTGAAAATCGTTTCGATTTAAAAACCCGAAGCCTAACTGCCATTTTATTTTTAATACAACGTGGCTTAGCAGCAGGAATCACCATTTTTGCACCTGCAATAATTCTTTCAGTTGTATTAGGTTGGAATATTATTACACTTAATATTATTATTGGCGTTCTAGTAATTATATACACCGTTTCTGGTGGCACAAAAGCAGTAACAGTAACCCAAAAACAACAAATGTTTGTCATTTTCGCTGGTATGTTAGCTGCCCTTTTTATTATTTTAAATTTAATTCCTAAAGAGGTTTCTTTCACTGAAGCTCTAGACATAGCTGGTTCAACAGGACGAATGGAAGTATTAGATTTTTCATTCGATTTAGAAAACAGATATACCGTTTGGACAGGTTTAATTGGTGGAACTTTTTTAATGCTAGCCTATTTCGGAACTGACCAAAGCCAGGTTCAACGCTATTTGTCTGGTAAATCGATGAAGGAAATGCAAATGGGTTTAATTTTTAATGGCTTGTTAAAAGTACCTATGCAATTCTTTATTTTATTAGTAGGTGTTATGGTATTTGTGTTTTATCAATTTAATCCTGCTCCATTAAATTTTATTGATGCTTCTACCGAAAAAGTATTAGCATCTGAATATTCTCTACAATATCAAGAACTTCAACATAAACAGAATGCTCTTTTCAACAGAAAAAAGGAATTAAGCATTGAGCTTTCAAATAATGAGAATGACAAATTAAGACAAGATTTATTTCATTTAGATAGTATTGAAAAAACACACAGATTAGAATCTAAATATTTAATAAAGCGTGCTATTGATACAGCATATGCCAATAAGTATGATAAACTAGAAACAGAATTAAACGGGTTTACAATTAATAGTAAAAATTATATAGATAAAAAGACAGAATTAACTTCCTGGTATAATGAAGCTGCAAAAGACACACAAACAAATGACAGAGATTACATGTTCATTACATTCATACTAAAATATTTACCTAAAGGATTGATTGGATTACTACTAGCTGTTATTTTAAGTGCAGCTATGTCTTCTACTGCATCAGAAATTAATGCTTTAGCAACCATTACTTCTATTGATTTATATGGAAGGAATTTAAAAGAAGAAAAAGATGAACAGCATATGGTAAAAGCGACCAAAGCATTCACTTTAATTTGGGGAACCGTAGCTATTATAATTGCTTGTTTTGCAAATCTAGCTGAGAATCTGATTCAACTTGTCAATATTATAGGTTCTATTTTTTACGGAAATGTTTTAGGTATATTTCTTTTAGCATTCTTCTTTAAATTCGTTAAAGCTAATGCTGTTTTTTTTGCAGCAATAATAACACAAGTAATTGTTATTATTGGCTGGTGGTTTGATTGGATGCCTTATTTATGGTTGAATCTATTTGGATGTGCTTTAGTTATTCTTATAGCTTTCATACTTCAAAAAATGAATTTTAAATCTTCAAAAAAATATTTAAAAGTAAAGCACTCTTAACTAAATGAATGATTTATTTGTCTAAATGTAAAGTTTTCTTTACTTTTGATTTATCAATTATAAATCGAACAGTTATGAAAACAAATTATTTATTACCTCACAAGTATAAAACCATTGGATGGATACTTTTTATTCTAGGAATTATTTCTGGATTATTTACAGTTTATTCTGGTTACGATTACGAACCCATTAGGATTAAAGTGTTTTCAATATTTAATGATGCCGTATTTGATAAGGAAGCTGATGGTTTTTTTAAAATTATAGAAACTGGCATTGCATCAGAATTAAGTTCAATTGCTATTATTATTGGAGGACTCGTTATTGGTTTTACTAAAGAAAAAGTAGAAGATGAATTTATTTACAAACTCAGAAAAGACTCATTAGTTTGGGCTATAATATTTAATTATGTCGTTTTATTTTTTGCTATTATTCTTATTTATGATTTAGCTTTCTTTCATGTTTTAGTATTCAACATGTTTACACCACTACTTTTTTTTATTATTCGTTTTAATTTCTTAAAACTTAAATCCAATAGCCATGACGAATAATTTAAAAGTAGAACGTGCCATTCTTAACATGACACAAGCAGATTTAGCGAAAAAAATTGGCGTTAGCAGACAATCAATAAATGCTATGGAGAAAAATAAATATGTTCCTTCAACGGTTTTGGCATTAAAAATTGCCAAGTTATTTAAAAAGCCTGTTGAAAGTATTTTCTTTTTAGAAGAATCCGATTAGAATAAAAAAAGCCTCCTAGTTTTACTAAGAGGCTTTTTGTAATAGAATTTAAAAAATCAATTATTTTTCACTCCACTCTTTAATAGAGTCGAAATTCATTTTAACATAGTCTTCATTTCCAGCTTCCTTGGCTCCAGTTAAAGATTTTTCAGCTAAAGATATAGCTCCTTTTGTATCTCCATTTTTAGCATAAATTAAAGACTGCTGTCTTAATTGCCAAAATGCAGGTTCATCAATCATACTCATAGCTGTATCAATCCATTCTTTTGCTTGTTTAATATCTTTTCCCTCTTGAGAATAGTATACTGCAGCAGCATAATAATCATTTGCTGTTGGCGTTCCATTTAAGGCTTCATTAATAGAGGCTAATACTTTATCATCTGTAGGCACTTCAAAAGGAATAGTTGCATAATTGTTTTCCCAAATAATTTCTAGAGTAGCACTTGAATTAGTAATTTGATTAATGGCTATAGTAAATGTCTCAACCATATCTGTCATACGAGTTACTTCTGCATTTACTCTTGCCGCCACTTGTTTATCTGACCAATCTTGAGGTAAACCCCAATTTTCAGTTTCATAATAAAAAACAATTTCCCAAACTTTTGGCTCAGGAGTTACATATAAAGCATAAGAACCTGCTTTTATTAATTGGCCCATTATAGTCACATTATCGCTAAAAGTTACTATTGTGTTTTTATTAGCTCCAGTTCTCCATAATTTCCCAAAAGGCACTAAATCTCCAAATATTCGACGTCCTTTAACTCCTGGACGAGAATATTCTATTGTAACATCTGTTAATCCAACTTTTTGTTCAACTTTGCTTAATGGACTAGGTTGTGGTGTAACTACTTGAGCATTCAAATTAATTGTAAATGCAACCACAGCAATTATTAGTAATATTTTTTTCATTATTTTTTTATTTAAGGGTTAGTGATAAATTAGTAATCAAAGATACATACTGATTAATTTTTAATCTGTTAATAAAAGATTAAAATAGAATCTCTATCTAATAGAAAACATTAATCTTTCCAATCAAATTTCTTATAGACACTTCTTTCAATTTCTGCGAAGTTTTCTAAATGATTTATATATTGTTCAGTAGTTAATATTTTCTTAACATCTGCATTCATATTATCCACAACTTCATCAAACTTATCTTGAATCTCTTGATCAGTATAATGTTTATCTTTATCGTTTAAACGACTCATTTCAAAAATTCTTGAGAAAACTATGGCATCATATTCTTCTCTTACCTCATCTGTTAAGCTCATCTCATTCACACGTTGATTTAACCAGACTCCCATATTCGATCGTTCTTCTAATGTATAAACAGTATCTACTTTAGCTGCTTGTCTTCGTTGTTCTTTAACAGATTTTATGTCTTGCGAAAAAACGGTACTCGTAGAAAATAAAATAGTGACTAAAAATAATAGGTGATATTTTTTCATAGTAAATAATAATAATAAGTTAGATTCAAATATACAATATTTATAAATTCTTATTTAAGAAATTATAGCTGATTTAAATCAAAATGCTATATGTATTTTAGTATCGTTATGACATATTCTTCTAATTATAAATAAATGGATTATATTTAGATTTAATAAAAGCAATATTATGAATCTTAAAAAAATACTTTTCTGTATTAGTGTGATTTTACCTTGTACTCTAATGTCTCAAGTCACTTTTACAAATTCAAACCCTACTCTAGATAATAGCTTACTAACAAGTGGTTGCGCTATAGGTGTGTCTGATATGAATGGAGATGGTCTAGACGATATTATTCGGTTAAGCAATGCTAGAAACTTAGAAGTGGAATATCAAACTCTGGCTGGCACATTTACTAGGCTTGATTTTGGTAGTTTAACTGGCCCAAATAGTGAATGGGGAATGGCTATTGCTGATGTAGATGAAAATGGCTATAACGATATAATAGTTGGAGGTTCTTACAACTATTTAAAATTACTTACAGCAAATTCCGATGGCACAAACTATACTGAATCTATTTTAAGTAACCCTCAAATTTTCTTACAGAATGCTAATTTTGCAGATATAGACAATAATGGAACCATCGATTTTTTTGGTTGTAATGATGTTGGTGTATCTTCTGCTTATTCAAATAATGGTTCTGGTAATTTTACTTACGATAATAGTAATTTAATAAATGCTACATCAACAGTTCCATCAGACAATTCAGGGAATTATGGAAGCATCTGGACTGATTATGATAACGATGGAGATTTAGACTTATACATTTCTAAATGTCGTTTAGGTGTTGGTGATCCAAATGATGGTAGACGGATAAATCAATTATTCCAGAATGATGGAAATGGTAATTATACTGATGTTGGCGTGGCTTCTGGGTTAGTTCCTTATGCTCAATCCTGGTCTGCTAATTTTGAAGATATAGATAATGATGGAGATCTTGATTGTATTTTAATAAATCACGATGTTTCAAGCATTATTTATGAAAATAATGGAAATGGAACTTTTTCTGATATAACAGCTTCTTCTGGTATTGCTACGCAATTAAACGACTTAGGTTCAGGTGGCATACAAGTAATTATGGAAGATTTTGATAATGATACGTTTATTGATTTATTTATTACATCACGATATACTAGTAATACACATATTATGTTTAAAAACAATGGTAATAAAACATTTACCGAAATGCCTACACCTTTTCCAACAAGCAGTCTTAGCATCCAAAGCGCAGCTGTTGGCGATTTAAATAATGATGGTTTTATTGATGTTATGTCTGGTTTTGCAACTGGCTATAATAATTATAGCAGCAACCCTGATATCTTATTTTTAAACGATGGAAATTCTAATAATTGGTCAGAAATTATTTTACAAGGTGTAGCAAGTAATAGAAATGGTATTGGAGCTCGAATAGAAATATATGGTAATTGGGGAAAACAAATAAGAGAAGTACGTTCAGGGGAAAGTTATGGAACAATGAATTCCTTAATGACTCATTTTGGTTTAGGCCCAGATACAGTTATAACAAAAATAGTTGTTATTTGGCCTTCAGGTACTGTAGATCAAGTTTTAAATCCAAACTCTAATGAAACTCATTTAATTATTGAAGGTTCGCACCCATTAAATACATTTACATTTATTACTGAAAATATTAGTATCTACCCAAATCCTACAAGTAGATACCTAACTATTGAAACAAGAAGCAACGCAGATACTACTTTTGAAATCTATAATCTTAATGGGCAATTGGTTAAACAATCTAAAATACTTTCAGACAATAATAAACACGTAGATTTAAGTAAATTTTCTAGTGGAATCTATTTTATTCATATTAATTCTAATAATGAAAAATATGTGCATAAAATTATTAAAGAATAATCAAAATAATTAATCTATTATATTTAAACTTTACTAAATTGCCAAAAGAATTTAAAGAATGTATAGTTATTAATTTTTAAATTATATCTTTAAAGTAGTTTCGGGATTATAACTGTTAAAATCACTATTTTTCAGCATATTTCTTCCCATTAAAATCACAATGTTTATATATTTACAATAAATAATTAAAAGTATGGAACTTATAGAAAGAGCTTTAGAATTTGAAAAAACAAGTTTAAAATCCTTATCTACAAGCGATAGAGTGAAAATTTCTAGAGAAGCAAAATCGCTTATTCTAAGTTTAAATGAAGTTTACAAAGAAGAAAAAGACGAAGAAATCATGGAATTAATGAAACGTCTTACTGCTTTAAAACGTAAAGTTGAAAAACGCCTAAAAGGTAGACCTACCTCATCTTAATAGTAACTATTAAAACAGATTGGTTTTATGCACAATATAACTTCGAATGTTAGTTGGAAGTTTTTTTATGTAAACACTTATTAATAGATAGAAGTTGAGGAGTAGCCTCTTTTGTAGAAAAAATCTACGATTATGAAATGGCTAGCAACATGAAAAATTGGCAATAGGCAGATAGTTAAGGCGTAAATACTGCTCCATATTTTATAATCTTTAATCCAACTCTCCTCTCTAATGTGAAAATTCGATAAAGACTTACAATATATTCCTGAATTTCAAGAACTCATCTATCCTGCTCCAATTGTTTACCCTAAAGAAGCTCTACTATAAAACATAACATATTTTTAAGAATCTGATAATTACTTTTTTAGTAAATTTAAATTGTTATTTTATTATAACATTCTATGCGTTATTTTTTTATATTATTCATCTCATTATCTGTATATTCTCAAAACGATTCGAAGCAATTTTTGTTTATTGGAAATAGCTTAACTTATACCAATAATCTTCCTGAAATTCTTGAAAATATAGCTATAAATTTTGATAAAAATGTTGAAACGACTTCTTTGTGCTATCCAAATTATGGGTTAGAAGATCACTGGAATGATGGCAAAATTCAAAAATTAATTAATAGGGGTAAATTTGATTATATTATTATCCAACAAGGGCCATCTTCCCAAAATGTAGGTAAAGAGATGCTAATAGATTATGGTACAAAAATTAAAACTATATGTGATAAAAAAGGAAGTCAGTTAGTCTTTTTTATGGTATGGCCATCAAAAAATTACTATTATACTTTTAATGGTGTAATAGCAAATTATAAATTAGCTGCAGAAATAAATGATGCATTATTATTTCCTGTTGGTGAAATATGGCAAGCTTATGATGAAATTAAAAACCTAGAGAGTTTATACAGTATTGATGGGTTTCACCCATCAAAAACAGGGAGTTTTTTATCTGCTCTAACCATGTTTAAAACTATTTATCCTAACAAAGATTTAAATACACTCACCTTTGAGAATTCTAAAAATTGGGTTACAAATAAAGACTCATTCAACGCTATAATTAAATTAATAAATACTAAAACCAAAGAATATGGAAACTAAAGACGTTGCTCAAAAGTGGGCACAAATGTGCAAAGAAGATAAAAATCTTGATTGCATAAATGAACTTTAGGCTGAAAAGTAGTCTGTACAGAAATGCTAGGAATGTCAGGAGAATTAATAACTGGAAAACAAAATATTTGGAATATAAGAAAAGAATGGCTCGAAAGTGTTGAAGATTTTCATGCTAGTTCAATAAGTGATCCTGTAGTTGCTGGGATTTTTTTTTACAGCAAAAATGGAATTCGACTGCACATTTAAGACAGAAAATGTCAGGAGTATGCGTATATGAAGTTAAAGACGGAAAAAATTGCAAGTGAGCAGTATTTCTATAGCCTAGATTAATTATTTTAAATGGTATATAAAAAAGGCTTTGAGATTTACTCAAAGCCTTTTTTATAAATTCAATTATATATTTAAATTATATACGTTCAATCTTTGCTCCAATAGCTCGAAGACGTTCGTCAATATTTTCATAACCTCTATCTATTTGTTCAATATTATGAATAGTTGATGTGCCTTTTGCTGATAATGCTGCAATTAATAAAGATACTCCAGCTCTAATATCTGGAGAAGTCATAACAGTAGATTTTAATTGAGACTGAAAATCATGACCAATTACAGTCGCTCTATGTGGATCGCAAAGAATAATTTTTGCTCCCATATCAATTAACTTATCGACAAAGAACAAACGGCTTTCAAACATTTTTTGATGCACCAAAACACTGCCTCTGGCTTGTGTAGCAACTACTAAAATAATACTTAGTAAATCTGGCGTAAAACCAGGCCAAGGTGCATCAGAAATAGTTAAAATAGAACCATCAATATAGTTTTGTATTTCGTAACCATTTTTATGAGCAGGAATATGTATATCGTCTCCTTGACGTTCAACAGTAATTCCTAATTTTCTAAACACATTTGGAATTTGACCTAAATCATCCCAACTAACGTTAGTAATAGTCAACTCGCTTTTAGTCATTGCAGCTAAACCTATCCAACTTCCTATTTCAATCATATCTGGAAGCATTTTATGTTCTGTACCTCCAAGACTATCTACACCTTCAATAATGAGCATATTAGAGCCAATACCACTAATCTTTGCTCCCATACGATTAAGCATCTTACAAAGCTGTTGTAAGTAAGGTTCGCAGGCTGCATTATATATGGTAGTTGTTCCTTCTGCTAAAACAGCAGCCATGACTATATTTGCTGTTCCAGTAACAGAAGCTTCATCTAAAAGCATGTAACACCCTTTTAGCTTTTTAGCTTCAACGCCATAAAAATAATCTTCTCTGTTATATCTAAATTTAGCACCAAGATTAATAAAGCCTTCAAAATGTGTATCTAATCTTCTTCTACCAATTTTATCTCCTCCAGGTTTTGGAATATATCCTTTTCCAAAACGAGCTAGTAATGGACCTACAATCATAATTGAGCCTCTTAGTCCTCTACCATCTTCTTTAAATTCTGGTGATTCTAGATATTTAAGATTTACGTTGTCTGCTTTAAATGTGTAAGACCCTTTTCCAATCTTGTTTACCTCTACTCCTAGTTTTTTTAATAATTCAATGAGTTTATTAACATCAACTATGTCTGGAATATTATTTATAGTAACAAGTTCTGGTGTAAGTAATACAGCACATAAAATTTGAAGTGCCTCGTTTTTTGCTCCTTGAGGTTGTATTTTTCCTTTTAACTGATGACCTCCTTCAATTTTAAATATTCCCATAAGATCCTAATAACGTTTTCTCGGTCTATTTGAATTACTTCCTTTTTTATGATGACTTTTCTTAGTATTTGATGTGTATTTTTTCTTGCTTCTCATTAAGATAGAAGCATCAATTAAGTTTTCATCAAGATTTCTTATATCAATTTTACCATCAGATAATTCACGTAAGTGACCAAAAATAACATCATCTTCTACTGTATCTTTATTCCAATTTAGGAAACACTTTTTCATGTGATTTGCAATGGTATATACTAAAGCTTCTTTTAAATCGCCTTCTTCCCAATTACAAGCCACATCAATCATGGTTTTAATATTATTTCCGTAGAATCGATATTTTGGAAAATTTTGAGGATATTTTAAAGTTTCTGGTCTTGCATATAATTCCTCACGAGATGGTAATGGATATGGAGAGTCAACATCTATATCGAAATCTGCCATGATAAAAAACTGATCCCAAAGTTTATGCTGAAAATCTGGCACATCACGTAAATGTGGTTGCAAATTTCCCATAACAGAAATAATAGCTTTCACTACTTTATTTCGTTCTTCTTTTGTTTCTCGTGATTTAGCATAATTAATCATTTTCTGCATATGTCTTCCATACTCAGGAATTATTAAATGCTCACGTTCTGTGTTGTATTCTATATTATCTATCAAAATAAAATGGTGTAGAGTTATAATTTGTGCATGAAGTTAATTATGCAAGCGCAAAGTACAAAAAAAAACTAAAGACTAATAACACCTTCAACATTTTCTGACACTTCTATATACTTTTCTATAACATGTTCTGGGTTTTTCATTTTTACATGTATAGAAATGCTTGTGTATTTCCCATTTTTAGACTCAGTAGTTTTAATTACAGCGCCTAAATGATTAAAAATAGCTTCAACTTCTTCAATTTTATTAGCATCAGACTTCACTATAAATTTATATAAATATTCTGAAGGCCATAAAGATGTGTCGTATAATTGCTCTTTTAACTTCTTATAAAACTCTTTCGTTTTTTTATCTGGACTCATATTATGTTATTCTTATTAAAGTGAAAAATTAAGATTATATTCTTTTAATTTTCGAATTGCAAAGATACTATTTCCTTTGCATTTTTTATTTCTGATTTAATTCACGAATTTTACAGCTAAAATCTTGCCAATTTGAATTCAAAAAAAATTGTTATTACTGGAGGCCCTGGAACAGGGAAAACATCTTTAATTAACGAATTGATTAAGAGAGACTATATTTGTCTTGAAGAAATATCTAGGCAAGTTATTTTAGATGCTAGAAAAGATGGTATAGAACAGCTTTTCTTAACAAATCCGCTTTTGTTTAGCGAGCGTTTATTAAAAAGCCGAATGAAGCAGTTTCATGAAGCTAAAAACTCAGAATCTTCTTTTGTGTTTATAGACAGAGGCGTACCAGACGTTTTGGCATATATGGATTATGCGAACGAAATTTATCCAAACTCCTTTATCGAAGCATGTGACACTTATAGATACGACCAAGTATATGTTTTAGCTCCTTGGCAAGACATTTTTACTAGCGATAATGAGCGTTATGAAAATTTTGATCAGGCTGTTAAAATTCATGAACAATTATTAAACACCTATAAAAAGCATAAGTACAATTTAATAGATATCCCTTTTGACACTATTGAAAATCGCGTTGATTACTTATTAGACACTTTAATAAAGCTGTAATGCAGCATCCTATAAATATATTAGAACGCTATTGGAATTTCACCTCATTCAGACCGTTTCAAGAAGAAATTATTGATGCTGTTTTAGAAGGAGAAGATGTTTTTGCCTTGCTACCAACTGGTGGAGGAAAATCCTTATGTTTCCAGATTCCTGCTATGGCTAAAGATGGCATTTGTATTGTAGTATCGCCTTTAATTGCCTTAATGAAAGACCAGGTTACCTCTTTAAAAAACAAAGGCATAAAGGCGTTAAATATCACTAGTGGTATTTCTTTAAATGAATTAGACACACTTTTAGACAACTGTATTTATGGCAATTACAAGTTTCTTTACCTCTCTCCAGAACGTCTTCAGCAAGAATTAGTGCAAGACAGAATCAAACAAATGAATGTTAATTTAATTGCTGTAGACGAAGCTCACTGTATCTCTCAATGGGGAAACGATTTTAGACCAGCTTATAAGAACATTCAATTATTAAGACAAATTCAACCTGGAGTTAATTGTATTGCTTTAACAGCTTCAGCTGTTCCAGAAGTGGTTAAAGATATTGTTGATGAGCTTGATTTTATTCAACCCAAAATTTTTAAACAATCTTTTGAGCGTTCTAATCTGGCTTATATGACTTTTGATGAAGAAGACAAGCATTTTAGGTTAGTTACTATTTTAAAAAAGAACCCACAAGCTTCAATTATTTATGTTAGAAGCAGAAGGCTAACCATAGAAATTGCAAATTTTTTAGAGAATAAAGGGTTTAGTACTACTACGTATCATGGTGGACTATCGAATAAAGTTAAAGAAGCCAATCAGCATCTATGGATAAATAATCAAAAACAAATCATGGTTGCTACAAATGCATTTGGTATGGGAATTGATAAACCAGATGTAAAAACAGTTATTCATTTAAATTTACCAGAGAGTATTGAAAGTTATTTCCAAGAGGCAGGAAGAGCAGGAAGAAACGGAGACAAGGCATTTGCTATTATACTAAAAAACAAAAGCGATGTCCTACTAGTTAAAAATCAGTTTTTAAATGTACTGCCAACAGTAGAAGATGTTAAACATATTTACAGAAAATTAAGCAATTATTTTCAGATTTCTTATGGCGAAGGTCAAGATATTCTATTCGATTTTAATTTCAATGACTTTTGTAAAACATATCAATTAAACAGCCTGTTAGCTTATAATACGCTTCAACTGCTTGACAGAACAAGTATTTTAAGTCTTTCGAAACAATTTAATAAACGTACTAGTTTGCAATTTATAGTTAGTAACAAAAAACTATTTTCTTATTTAGAAACACATCAAGACATAAACGTTATTGTAAAAACCATTTTAAGAACTTATGGTGGTATTTTTGAAAACGATATTAAAATAAATTCTATTCTTGTTTCAGGAAAGGCGTCCGCTTCAGAAGACAAGTTATTTGCCGTATTAAAGCAATTAGAAAGAGACGAAATTATTACTCTTAACCTCTCTAAAACAGATTCTGAAATTACTTTTTTACAACCAAGAGAAGATAATAAAGCCATCAATAGAATTTCGCATTATATAGAGCAGCAAAACGATTTAAAATATAAGCAAGTACATGCAGTAATTGCATATACAGAAAATAACAAATCATGTAAAAGCGTACAACTACTCTCTTATTTTGGAGAAAAAGACCTAACAGATTGTGGAATTTGCTCAGTATGTATTACTAAAAAAAGTAAGTCGAGCTCAAAAGATAATGCATATATTAAAGATGATATATTACATGCATTGTCTCAAAATGATTTAAGTTCAAGAGAATTAACAATACTTATTAATTGCTCTGAAACTGACATAAATAAAAACATAAAAATACTATTAGAACATCAGCTAATAAGTATTACTGATAAAAACACTTATAAATTAAATAAGTAATGAACGATTTAAGAATAGTCTTCATGGGAACACCAGAATTTGCTGTTACCATTTTAAAAACTTTAGTTGAAAACAACTATCATATTGCTGGAGTAATTACTGCTCCAGACAAACCTGCTGGAAGAGGTAGAAAACTCCATGAAAGTGCTGTAAAAACATATGCAAAATATCAAGGGTTACATATTATGCAGCCTACAAATCTAAAAAATGACACTTTTATAGAAGAATTAAAAAGTTTAAAAGCCAATTTACAGATAGTAGTCGCTTTTAGAATGCTCCCTCAAGTGGTTTGGCAGCTTCCAGAACACGGCACATTTAACTTACATGCATCACTTCTACCAGACTATCGTGGTGCTGCACCAATTAATTGGGCTATTATAAATGGAGAAAGTAAAACAGGTGTTTCTACCTTTTTTATAGATGAAAAAATTGATACTGGCGAAATTATCTTACAAGAAGCCATTGAAATTGACGAAAAAGAAGATGCTGGCTGTTTACATGATAAGCTCATGCATGCTGGAAGCCAATTAGTTTTAGACACTGTTAAACTAATTGAAACCAATAAGGTTAAAACTATTGCTCAACCACAAGAAGAAGAAACTAAAACAGCCTACAAGCTAAATAGAGATAATTGTAAAATTAATTGGGAAGGCTCCTTAACCAATATTTACAATAAGATTAGAGGTTTAAGCCCATATCCTGCAGCTTGGACTTATTTACAAAATGGAGAAGATACTTTAGAAATTAAGATCTATGCTTCAGAAATAGAAAATGAAGCTCATGATTTTTCAATTGGACATATTGTTTCATCTAAAAAAGAGCTAAAGGTTGCAGTTAAAGAAGGTTATATTAATATTAAAGAAATTAAGCTTCCTGGAAAACGAAAAATGGATATTAAATCGCTTTTAAATGGATATCATTTTTATGAATTAGCAAAAATGCTCTAAACCCTTATTCTTGTTGATATTACAAAAATCGACGAAATGCATCACCTTTATTAACAAATGTAATAAGTTATCAACAATAAAGTGAATTTCCCTTGCTATTCCTTGCATGGTTTAAGAATCCGTATAATTTTGTAAATGATTTAACAAAAAATGTTTACTAACAATTTATTAATAATTAAAATTTAAATTATGAACAAATCAGATTTAATCGATGCTATGGCAGAACACGCAGGAATTACTAAAGCAGCTGCAAAAAAAGCTTTAGAGTGTGCGTTAATTGAAATTGAAGGATCTTTACAGAAAGGTAATAGAGTTTCTTTAGTTGGATTTGGATCTTGGTCAGTTACTAGAAGAGCTGCAAGAGAAGGAAGAAACCCTCAAACAGGAAAGACTATAAAAATTAAAGCTAAAAATGTAGTTAAGTTTAAAGCTGGATCAGACTTATCAAGTGCTGTAAACTAGTTATAAACTTTTTTTATATCCAAAAAGCCTTCTTCATAGAAGGCTTTTTTTTATTTCTTACAATTTGTAATTATAAAAAAAAATGTTACATTTAATTACTAATCCTCAACCACATGATTACAATACAACCAAAAAAAGGTGATTTGTTAATCGCAGAACCTTCTATTATAGGCGATAATTCTTTTAATCGTTCTATTGTTTTATTAGCAGATCATACTGAAGAAGGCTCTATTGGTTTTATATTAAATAAACCTCTAGACTACACTATACACGACCTTCTTCCAGAAATTAAAGCTGATTTTAAAATTTATAATGGTGGTCCAGTTGAACAAGATAATTTATATTTTATTCATAAAGTCCCTGAGCTAATACCTAACAGTATTGAGATTTCTTTAGGCATATTTTGGGGTGGAGATTTTGACCGAGTAGCAGAACTTATTGTGAATAATGAATTAAGTGAGGATAACATACGCTTTTTTCTCGGTTATTCAGGTTGGGATACCAATCAGTTAAATGAAGAATTAAAAACAAAATCTTGGGTGGTTTCTGAAAATATTTATGAGAAATCTATCATTGAAAAAGATTATCAATTCTTTTGGAAAGAAAAAATGGTTGAATTAGGTGGAGAATATAGCATTTGGTCTAATGCTCCCGAAGATCCAAGTTTTAACTAGTAACTAATCTAATTTTTACATTTAATTTCTGCAGCAATCCTTTAGAAACTTCACTCTTAAAACGTTTTTTTCTATAATTAGTAATAGGCTGTATTCCAACTATTACATTTGTTATAAAAATTTCATCAGCTTTTTGAAGCTCAAAAGGTGAAATAGAAATTTCTTCAAACGTATATTCAGGAATAGATTGAATTATTTCTATAATTTGCTTTCTCATGATGCCCTTTAAGCAACCATCTTCAAGTGGTGGAGATTTTATAACATTATCTTTTACTAGAAATATGTTCCCATTTAAAGCCTCAACAACCTGCTTGCTGGTATTTAATAAAAGACAATTCTGTAGATTGTTTTCTTTAGCATAAATACTTCCTACAACATGCAATACTTTATTGTTTGTTTTAAGAGTGGATAATAAACTTGGAGCTACAAAAAAATCTTTAAATAAATCTACGACATATTCTGTGTCATTTAAAAGGTAAAAATCAGATTCTAAAGGCTCTGAAGAAATAATAAAATCGACATTATTAGACTCAGGAAAATACAAACCTCCATCTTTCCTATTAACAAATAATTTAACCCTTACTATTTTATTTATTAAGTCTTTATGTCTGACTACTTCAAGTATTTGTTTTTCTAAAAACTCCATAGTAAAGTTCATAGGGATTTCCATTCTTAGAATTCGCATAGATGCCATTAATCTAAAATAATGATCTTCCCAGAAAAGGATTTTTCCATGCGACACTTTGATGGTTTCAAAAAGAGCATCTCCATAATTAAACCCTCTATTTGTCGTTGAAATTATTAGATTAGAATCTGTAATTGTACCGTTAAAATTGATCATAAAAAATCCCGAAAAAATTCGGGACAAATATAAGTTAATAAAGTAAAATTATACTAAGCAGAACCTAATACCTGCTTTAAATCTGAAATCTGATTATCCCAAAGCATTTTTGATTCTTCTATTTCATCTTCTTCAGTAAAATCTGTAACAATTAAACTCACGTCTTTTGTAATTTCATCTACTTGAATTTTTATTTCAAAATAATACGATGCGTCCTCATCTACCAACCATTTAAATTTAATACGCTCTCCACTCTTCTTACTCACTAATTTGGCTTGTTCTTCAACACCATCCCAAATAAACTTAAAAAGCTCTCCACGAGAATTAACATTTTCGGCAAACCACTCAGATAAGCCAGAAGGTGTAGATATATATTGATAAAGTAATTGTGGTGAAGCATGGATTGGAAACTCCATTTCAAATTTAATTTTTTCGTCCATCGTAGAATTTATATTTATAGTGCTCAATATATACATTAATTAATAAGTTTTAAAACTATTTATGAAAATAATTAATGCAACTTATGTTTGCTCTCATTAAATTTGTTTTTATATTTGCAGCCGTTAAAAAGATGAGTTCTTAAAGTATTTAAAACTATTAAGCTTTCTTCTTTTTAATAAATAAAGAGACTATTATTGAAAACTCTATAAAATTTCAATATTATGGCGAGGTAGCTCAGTTGGTTAGAGCGTTGGATTCATAACCCAGAGGTCACGAGTTCAAATCTCGTTCTCGCTACAACAGTAAAAGTCTTGTACGTAAGTACAGGACTTTTTTATTAATAACAATCTACAATTTCTTGTATGCTTGTTTGTTAGCGTAAAAAAGGCCTTGCAATTCTGCAAGACCTCTTAAATTCAACCAAAAAAAACTATTCGCTATTAATCAATTCATGGTTGCTTTATTAAACACTAAAGATATTTCTTTTAGAATATTGTTTTATAACTCTTATTTGATAATGCAAATATAATTCGCTTATCTTGAAAAGATTATGACATGCCATGTCCATAAAAATTTACTATATTTAATTTCAATTTCAAGACATTTATTAAAAATAATATATTTTCAATTTTCACTTACAATCACCAATGAATTAATGATTTTATACTTATTTTTACTTAAATAAATTCATAAAAATGAAACAAATAAAACTTATCTTATTATTGTTATTAGTAACGTCTTTTGCCTACTCTCAAGAACAGGGAAATACAGAAATTGAGTCTGAAGCTGATAAATTAGCTAAACAACTTCAAAACCCGATTGCTAATTTGATTAGCGTTCCTTTTCAAGCAAATACAGATTTCGGAATTGGCTCTGCAGATGGTACTCGTTTCACTATGAATATTCAGCCTGTTATTCCAGTTAGTATTAGTAGCGAATGGAATTTAATTACTCGAGTTATTTTACCAATTATTTCTCAAACAGATGTATATGGAGAAAGTGGGAATCAAACCGGACTAGGCGATGCTGTTATAAGTGGGTTTTTCTCTCCTAAAGCTCCAACTTCCGGAGGTTTAATTTGGGGAGTTGGCCCTGTGTTATTGGTGCCTACAGGTACAGATAATTTGCTTGGAACAGGTAAATTTGGCGTTGGCCCAACAGCTGTAGCCTTAAAACAAGTCGGAACATTTACTGTTGGTGCTTTGGTAAATCATGTGTGGTCAGTTGCTGGTGCTTCAGATAGGGTTGATGTAAATAACACGTTCTTACAACCTTTTATTTCTAAAAATTTTAAAGGTGGTTACAGCCTCTCTCTAAATACAGAATTAACTCAAAGTTGGGATCATGATTCAACCAATGGTACCATTAACATGTTTGGCGCTAAAGTTTTGAAAATTGGAAAACAACCTGCACAGATTGCTGTTGGACCTAGAATTCCTTATGGTAATGGTAACACTGCAGAATGGGGTTTTAGAGCGCAATTTATTTTAATGTTTCCTAAAGGATAATAATATTAAATTTATACAATAAAGCATTGAATGTAAATTCAATGCTTTTTCTGTTTTAGAATATTATCTATTTTATTATTACCAATTTTTCAGTTTCATTAGGTTCTCAATATGCGCAAAATGATGAATCCAATGCCAAGTATAAATACCAATATTCTTTTTTAAAAGGACTTCTTCATTATGTTCTGGGTGAATAAAGCTTTTATTTAATTCACCATCATCTAACCCTTTTTAACAAACAAACCAATTTTACATGGACTGCTTTTAAAAGATTTACTGATAAATTTAGAGAAGCTATGTTGGCGTCACCCAATTCTGCCCAAAGCGCTTCGTGATAATATTTTCTAGACAATTAAATAAACTCATTGGATATTTTAACTTGTCTAATTCTTGACTTGTTATCTTTATAAATAATATTAATCGTTATTTTTATTAAATACTTCAATAAACTTTTTAGCTCGATTGTTTCCTGTATTTAATTCTAAAGCCTTTTTGTAATTATTATAAGCATTCAAACTATCTCCACTTCGTAAATATGCATCTGCCAAACTATCATAAACATTTTCGCTTTCAGGATACAAGGCTACATTTATTTTAAAAACATTAATAGCGTTTTGGTTTTCTTTTTTCCTCAGCAATTCATAACCAAGATTATTAAACTCATCTTCATCAATAAAAACACTTGTTGAATCTTGCTGTTTTATATCCAAATAACCTTCAAGAGCTTTATTATATTCTTTATCTCTTAATAACATACTTGGAGTTTTAAACGAATCTTCAACTTTTAGATAGTCGTAAGTAGTTTGTCCAGTTTCATTTTCAGGTATTATGGACAAATAGCGTTTTTTAGTTTCTGGATGCTGTACAAAACGTAGTTTTTTATACATGTCTGCTACAAAAAAAGTATTCTCATCTAAAACAACTGGCTCAATTTTTTCAGCACCTCGCCATTTTAAGAACAAGTTATTATTATCGTAATAAACATTTATAACTTCATCTTGACTAAATAAGTAACGACCAGAAGTTTGACTGATATGTTCTTGAGAATACTCTATGTTTTTTGAGCAGCCTACACCAACTGCCATTAGAATTAAAGAAAAGAATAAAGCTCTTGGTTTCATTTTGATTTTGATTAATTGGTTAAAGAAAAATAACGAGCAAAAAAAAGTCTCATTATAAATGAGACGATTCTTTTTGATATTTGTTACTATTTTTCTAAAACACTCTCGAAACATTTTTCCAAAGCAAAAGACTCGGATTGAAAAATTTATTTCACATCCATTAATTCTACATCAAATATTAAAGTTGCATCTGGAGGAATAACTCCACCTGCTCCTTGACTTCCATAAGCTAAATCGCTTGGTATAACTAGCCTCGCTTTATCTCCAACATTTAAAAGTTGAATTCCTTCATCCCAACCAGCAATAACTTGGCCTACTCCTACTGGAAATTCTAATGGTTGTTTACGTTTGTATGAAGAGTCAAAAACCGTTCCATCTGGCAATTGACCTTTATAATGTACAGAAACAGTTTGTCCTTTTTCTGCTTTTACACCATTCCCTTTTTGTAGAACTTGATAACGCAAACCACTTGATGTTTCTTCAAAGCCAACGGCTAATTTATCTAATTCGGCTCTTTTAGCTTCACGTTCTTTAGCTAATAACTTTTCACGAGAACCTTCAAAAGTTCTAAAAGCTTCAATGGCATTAAACCCTTCTGCTTCTGCTCCTTTTCTAATAATTTCCAAAGTAGTTAATTCATCTCCTTGAGCAATGCTATCTACAATATCTTGTCCTTCAATAACATTCCCAAACACTGTATGCATATTATCTAGCCATGGTGTTTCGATATGAGTGATGAAAAACTGTGAACCATTTGTTCCAGGTCCAGCATTTGCCATAGATAAAACTCCAGGTCCAGAGTGTTTTAATTCAGGATGAAATTCGTCGGCAAATTTATATCCAGGATTTCCAGTTCCAGTTCCTTGTGGACAACCACCTTGAATCATAAAATCTGGAATCACTCTGTGAAATTTTAATCCGTTATAATATGGAGTTCCTTGAGGCTTGGCTGAATTTTCCATGTTACCTTCTGATAAGGCAACAAAATTACCAACTGTTCCTGGTACTTTTTTGTATTCTAAAGCAACTAATATTTCGCCTTTACTTGTGTTGAATTTTGCGTATAAACCGTCTTGCATGTTCTTTGTCTTTTAATAAAGTGCAAAGATACGGAATGATTTAAGATTAACGAATAACCATTTTAGATTTTTGAATATTTTAAAATAAACTATTAATTAGCGACTTCACTAATAAATTTAATGCGAAACAAGCGTAACTCTTCATCATCATAATCGCCATCAAACTCATCTATAGCATCGTCTATTTTATCGGTTGTTGCTTCAATAAAATAGTCGTAAATTTCTTCTTGTTGATCTTCATCTAGAATGTTATTAATCCAGTAATTAATATTCAATTTAGTTCCAGAAAAAACAATAGCTTCCATTTCTTTAATAAAGTCTTTCATTTCCATGCCTTTGGCAGAAGCAATATCATCTAATGGTAATTTTCTATCAACATTTTGAATAATATATAGTTTTAAAGCTGAATTTGTTCCTGTAGATTTTACAACCATATCTTCTGGTCGAATAATATCGTTTTCCTCTACATAATCAGCTATTAATTGAATAAAATCCTTACCATACTTTTTTGCCTTTCCATCTCCAACACCATGAACATTAGCTAACTCTTCTAAAGTTATTGGGTATTTAAGAGCCATATCTTCTAATGAAGGGTCTTGAAAAATAACAAATGGTGGCACTCCAAGTTTTTTCGCATTCCTTTTACGTAAATCTTTAAGTATGCTCATTAAATTCTCATCTGCTGATGCTCCTCCTCCTTTAGCTGAAGTAATAATAGCATCATCGTTATTAGATGCAAAAACATGGTCTTCGGTCATCATAAAAGATTCTGGTTTTTTTATAAAGTTCTTTCCAGTATCTGTTATTTTAATCACGCCATAAGTTTCTATGTCTTTGTTTAAATAGCCAGAAACAAGAACTTGCCTTACTAAAGCCATCCAATAGTTTTTCTCTTCACCTTTTCCTTTTCCGAAAAAATCTAATTCATCAGTTCTATGCGATTTAATTAAAGCATTTGCATTCCCAGTAATAACATTTACCAAATCTTTAGTTTTGTATTTTTGGTTTGTACTTTCTACTGTTTCTAAAAGCAATTTAACATTGTCTTGAGCTTCATGCTTCTTTTTAGGAAATCTAACATTATCATCTAAATCACCTCCTTCACCAGTCTCGTTATCAAATTCTTCACCAAAATAATGAAGAATAAATTTCCTTCTGGATATAGAAGTTTCAGCATAAGCTACAACTTCTTGCAGCAAAGCTTGGCCAATTTCTTGCTCAGCCACAGGTTTACCTGACATAAACTTCTCTAATTTTTCTATGTCTTTATATGCATAAAAAGCCAAACAATGCCCTTCACCTCCATCTCGACCAGCACGACCAGTCTCCTGATAATAACTCTCAATACTTTTTGGTATATCATGATGAATTACAAACCGGACATCTGGTTTATCAATTCCCATCCCGAAAGCTATAGTTGCAACTACCACATCTATATCTTCCATTAAAAACATATCTTGGTGTTTTGCCCTAGTTTTTGCATCTAAACCTGCATGATATGGTACAGCCTTAATACCATTTACCTGTAACGTCTGTGCTAACTCTTCAACACGCTTTCTACTTAAACAATAAACTATACCTGACTTCCCACTATTCTGTTTTACAAAACGAATAATATCTGCATCTACTTGTTTCGTTTTTGGTCGAATTTCATAATACAAATTGGGTCTATTAAAAGAAGCCATAAACGTTTTCGCTTCAGGTATAGCTAGATTTTTTAGAATATCTTCTTGAACTTTTGGAGTTGCAGTAGCTGTTAAACCTATAATTGGAATATTATCGCCAATACGTTGAATAATATGTCTTAAATTTCTGTACTCTGGCCTAAAATCGTGTCCCCATTCACTTATACAGTGAGCCTCATCGACTGCCATAAATGAAATTTTTACTGAACGTAAAAACTCAACATTCTCTTCTTTAGTAAGAGATTCTGGCGCTACATAAAGTAGTTTGGTTACACCATCTACTATATCTTGTTTAACGCTTTTAATTTCAGTTTTATTTAAAGATGAATTTAAAACATGTGCAACGCCATCTTTATTAGAAATGCCCCGAATAGCATCGACTTGATTTTTCATTAAAGCAATTAATGGAGAAACTATTATTGCTGTTCCTTCTTGCATTAATGCTGGAAGTTGGTAACATAAAGACTTGCCTCCTCCAGTTGGCATAATAACAAAAGTATGGCTACCCGATAAAATACTTTTTATTACTTGTTCTTGTAATCCCTTAAACTTACTAAAGCCAAAATGTTTTTTTAAAGCAATATGCAAGTCTTTTTCAACTATCTTCATGTATTTTTTTAAATTTTAATTTACACTTTTTATAAAATACATTAAATTAAAATTGCTATTAATTATCCTAATGTATTTAGAGAACACTCAAAAAAAAATTCGTTAGATTTGTAGCATATTTATCGGATACAAAATCTTTAATTTTTGAATAACATTAAAGATAATAAATTCTTTAAAAGCATCAACCTAAAAAAATAATAAATTTTGAATAACCAGAATTCTATTATACATACTGCCAAGCAAACTATTGAAACGGAGAGCAAAGCTATTTTGAATTTATCGAATTTAATAAATGAAGAATTTGCAGCGACAGTAGAACTTATTTACAACTCTAAAGGTAGAGTTATCATTACAGGGATTGGTAAAAGTGCTATAATTGCTACAAAAATAGTAGCTACATTAAATTCTACTGGAACGCCTTCTGTTTTTATGCATGCAGCAGATGCGATTCATGGAGATTTAGGTTTAATTCTAGAAGACGATGTGGTAATTTGCATTTCTAAGAGTGGAAACACACCTGAAATTAAAGTATTAGTCCCATTAATAAAGAATGCTAAAAATAAAATGATTGCCATTACAGGTAATCCAGACTCTTTTCTTGGACAACAAGCAGATTTTGTTTTAAATGCTTATGTTGAAAAGGAAGCCTGTCCAAATAATCTAGCTCCAACTACAAGTACAACTGCACAACTGGTTCTTGGAGATGCTTTAGCAGTTTGCTTATTAGAGTTAAGAGGATTTTCGAGTAAAGATTTTGCGAAGTATCATCCTGGAGGAGCTTTAGGAAAAAAATTATACTTACGAGTAAGTGACATGTCTGAAGTTAACCAAAAACCTCGCGTGACTTTAAACACAGGTATTAAACAGATAATTATTGAGATTACTGAAAAGATGCTTGGAGTTACTGCTGTAGTTGAAGATGGTAAAATTTTAGGTATTATTACTGATGGAGATTTAAGACGTATGTTAAGCAAATCGGATGATTTTACATCTTTAACTGCAAAAGATATTATGAGTCAAAATCCTAAAACAATTGACTCTAACGCCATGGCTGTTGATGCTATGGAGTATATGGAAAAATATGGTATCTCTCAGTTGCTTGTTGAAAACAAAGGTCAATATGCAGGAGTGGTTCATGTACATGACTTAATTAAAGAAGGCATTATATAATGACGAAAAAAAATGTGAACGAGATGTCTTTTCTCGACCATTTAGAGGATTTACGTTGGCATTTAATTCGAGCAACTATTGCCATTTTAATTGCTGGCGCAGGAGCTTTTATTATGTCTGATTTCATTTTTGACACCATAATATTTGGCCCAAAAAGAATGGATTTCCCTACCTATAAATGGTTATGTAACATGTCTCAGTTTATAGGAATCGAAACTTCCTTTTGTTTAGATGAATTCCCTTTTAGAATACAAAACAGGACCATGGCAGGACAGTTTTCTGCACATATCTGGACTTCTATTTACGCTGGTTTTGTTATTGCATTTCCTTATGTTATTTACCAATTCTGGAGTTTTTTAAGTCCTGGTTTACATAAAAGCGAACGAAAACATTCAAGAGGGTTTATTATTATCTCATCTTTTTTATTCTTTCTTGGAGTGCTTTTTGGTTACTATATTGTAACACCTCTGTCTATTAATTTTTTAGGGACATATAATGTGAGTAGCGAAATTTCGAATGAAATAGATATTAGCTCATATATCTCATTAGTTAGATCTTCGGCTTTAGCTTCAGGTATTATTTTCGAATTACCAATAATCATCTATTTCCTAACAAAAATTGGTCTCGTAACTCCTCAGCTGTTAAAAAAATACAGAAAATTTGCTCTAGTTATTGTGTTGGTTCTTTCTGCAATTATTACACCTCCAGATATTGCAAGTCAAGTAATAGTAGCCATCCCAATTTTATTACTATATCAAATAAGTATTTACATTTCTAAAGTAGTAGTAAGAAATCAAAAAAGAAAAGAAAAAAAACATGTCTGATATAGTAAACGAGTTTAATAGTTATCGTTCTAAAATGAACGATAAAATTTTAGCTGATAATAATAAAGTCATTAAGCGCATATTTAATTTAGATACTAATGCCTTCCAAAAAGGTACTCTAGATGTAAAAACCAAAGAATTGCTGGGCTTAGTGGCTTCAACGGTTCTTCGTTGCGATGATTGCATTAAATATCATCTGGAATCCAGTCATAAAGTGGGTTTAAAAAAAGAAGAAGTTGTAGAAGCTTTAAGTATTGCAACTTTGGTTGGTGGTACAATAGTTATTCCTCATTTACGTCGTGCTTACGAATTTTGGGATGCTTTAGAAGCAGAGCGTTAAACTTTTAATAAATGAAAGTATAAAATATAGAGTGTCTTTCTATTTTACTATTTTAGCATCAATTACATAGTTTATGAAGTTAAAAGCCGATAATTTAATGAAGTCCTATAATGGACGAAAAGTAGTTAAGAATGTTTCTCTTGAAGTAAATCAAGGTGAAATTGTTGGCCTTTTAGGTCCTAATGGAGCTGGAAAAACAACGTCGTTCTATATGATTGTTGGCTTAATTAAACCAAATGGTGGAAACATATATTTAGACAAAACTGATATTACAAAATACCCAATGTACAAACGTGCACAAAATGGTATTGGATATTTAGCACAAGAAGCTTCGGTTTTTAGAAAATTAAGTATTGAAGATAATATTTTGAGTGTGTTACAGCTTACTAAATTGAGCAAAAAAGAACAGCACCTTAAAATGGAATCTTTAATTGAAGAATTTGGTTTAGGCCATATACGCAAAAGTAGAGGCGATTTATTATCAGGTGGAGAACGCAGACGTACTGAAATTGCTAGAGCTCTTGCAACAGATCCAAGTTTTATTTTATTAGATGAACCATTTGCTGGTGTTGACCCTGTAGCAGTTGAAGATATCCAAAGAATTGTTGCTCAATTAACAAAAAAGAATATTGGTATTCTAATTACAGACCATAACGTTCAAGAAACTTTAGCTATAACCGACAGAACCTATTTAATGTTTGAAGGAAGTATATTAAAAGCTGGAGAACCTGAAGAGTTAGCTAACGATGAGATGGTTCGTAAAGTGTATCTTGGTCAAAACTTCGAATTACGTAGAAAGAAAATTAGAGACTAAGTATTTAATGCTTATTCAAAAAATGAGATTCTAAATTTCATCCTCGAATCATCGCAATAATCTTGATAAGTAGCTTAAAAACTAATAGTGATAAAAATCCTACTATTAAGCCAACAATAAAATCTCTTAAAATACCTGGCCAAGATTCCAAAACATGATGTAGAAATTCTATATTATGTACAAAAATCCCTCCTGCAACTAATATTAATGCAATAGTTCCAATTACAGATAGAGCCTTAATAACCTTAGGTAAAGCCTGAACTAAGAGGTTTCCTATAAAATTCAAAAATCCTTTACCATTTCCTAATTTTACTAAGCGTGAACCAAAATCATCCATTCTAACAATAAGAGCCACAATACCATACACTCCAACAGTCGCAATTATTGCCACAATTGAAACTACTAATATTTGAAACAAAATAGTTTGTCCAATAACAGTCCCTAAAGCTATAATAACAATCTCAACCGATAAGATGAAATCTGTTATTATAGCCGATTTTATTTTCTTTTTCTCAAGTTCTAAAATTTCAGATTCAGATAATTCTTCAGATTTTAAAGCTTGATCCGATTCATCTTTATGCGGCACAAAAAATTCATAAATCTTTTCTGCTCCTTCAAAAGCCAGATATACACCTCCCAAAATTAAAATTACTGTAACTGCCCAAGGTAGAAATGCACTCAGCAAAAAAGCGATGGGTAAAATAATTAGTTTATTAAAAAAAGATCCTTTTGTTATAGCCCAAAGAACTGGCAACTCTCTTGAAGAAACAAAACCTGAAGCCTTTTCAGCATTAACTGCTAAATCATCGCCTAAAATTCCGGCTGTTTTTTTAGTAGTTATTTTACTCATGGCTGCAACATCGTCCATAAGTGCTGCAATATCATCTAGCAATGCAAAAAATCCTGATGCCATGTAATTGAATTGTTTTAATTAATTTCTAAGAAATGGATGATTGACTAAATAATGATAACAAGAGATAAACTAAAATAATTAAAGGAATAGCTGCAAACTGTAACACTATTAAAAGCACCAAACAAAGGATAATAAAAATATAACGCATGGCATTATTTTCAAAACTCCAGTCTTTAAATTTTAATGCAAACAACTTAATTGAAGACACTAATAGCCAGGAACTTACTAGAGTTAAAATAATTAAAAACCAAGAATTTAAAATGATAGAATTTATTAAATCGTTATTTTGAAATTCCATAATTAATGGCAACGAAATAATCAATAATGTATTGGCAGGTGTTGGTAATCCTTTAAAATAAGATTGTTGATCTTGGTCGATATTAAATTTAGCTAATCTATAAGCAGAAGCCATTGTAATAAAAAAGCCAAGTAATGCAATTGGTGCAAATTGAAACCCATTCCAGTGCATAACACTATTCCATTCATTCGAAAAAGATATCAAATCTGGTGAATCGCTTGACATAGCTAACAGTTTGAACATAAAAATTCCTGGCACTAAACCACTTGTAATCATATCTGCTAAAGAATCCAGTTGAATTCCAAGCTCGCTTTGTACTTGAAGTTTTCTTGCTAATAACCCGTCGAAAAAATCAAAAAATATTCCTAAAACAACAAAGCCTGCTGCTGCTATAAAATTATTGTTAACAGCCAATAATACTGCTATACAACCAGAAAACAAATTTAAAAGAGTTACGACGTTAGGAATGTGCTTTTTCATTTAAATAATCTTATTAGTGTAAAAATAACAAACTATTTTCGTCTAAAACAACAATTATACAATAACTCCCATATTTTCAAGTTTAATATGTTGAAAATTTATGGCATATTTGCAGAAATAAATTGCTTTTGAAAACGAAATTAACAATCTTACTTTTTATTGTTTCGGCATCTATTTTTGGACAAGCTGTTAGAAAGTACTCTAATGAGTTTATGAATATAGGTGTGGATGCTGCTGCTCTAGGTATGAGTAATGCAGTTACTGCTTATTCGGCTGATGTGAACTCTGGGTATTGGAATCCTGCTGGATTGGTACATCTTGAAGACAAGCAATTAGCATTAATGCATTCCAGTTATTTTGAAAGTATTGCAAACTACGATTATATTGGCTTTGCCATGCCAATTGACGACAGAAGTGCTATTGGTATTTCTTTAATTAGATTTGCTGTAGATGACATTTTAAATACCACACAACTTATAGATGATGAAGGAAACATAAACTACGATAGAATTAGTTTATTTTCAACAGCAGATTATGGGGTTACCTTTTCTTATGCAAGAAAGCTACCACTAGACGGATTAAATTATGGTATAAATGCCAAAGTGATTCGCAGAGTTATTGGTGATTTTGCTTCTTCTTGGGGATTTGGATTAGATGCCGCTATTCAGTTTCAAACTCGAGACGAATGGAAATTTGGAATCATGGCTAGAGATATTACAACCACATTTAACACTTGGAGTATTAACGAAGAAGCTTATGCTACTATTCAAGATGCTGTTGAAGGGCAAAACCAAGAACTTCCGGAAACTACAGAAATAACGATTCCTAAAGTACAATTTGGAGTTGCTAAAAAATTCATTATTAGACACGATTATTCTTTATTAGCAGAAGTAGATTTAAATATTAGATTTGAAGAAAACAACGATGTTATTTCAACATCCTTTGCAAGTATTAGTCCTGCTTTAGGGTTTGAATTTGGCTATGTAGATATGATTTATCTTAGAACTGGTGTTGGGAATTTTCAAAACGAATTACAATTAGACGATAAAGAACGTGTTAGCTTTCAACCTAGCATTGGTGTTGGATTTAAATATAAAGGCATACAAGTAGATTATGCTTTCACAGATATTGGGGACCAAAGTGTCGCCTTATACTCCAATGTGTTTTCTTTAAAAATTGATTTTAGCGTATTTAGATAAGCCAACTACATGAGAACGTTTTTCTTCATATTTATTACTTTTTGCTTTTTTGTATCAAACTCTTTCGCTCAAACTATAAACCTCTCAGAAGAGTCTGAAATTAGCGTTTTAACCATTGGTCCCGGAAACTCTTTAAACGATGCTTTTGGGCATAGCGCTTTTAGAGTAAGAGACAAGAGAAAACAGATTGACTTGGTTTATAATTATGGTATTTACGATTTTAATACTCCTAATTTTTACACCAAATTTGCTCAAGGGAAATTAAATTATTTAATAGGAAGAAACTATTATGAAGATTTTCATAACGGTTATGTTTATCAGAATAGAACCATAGAAGAACAAATTCTAAATCTAACTGATAATGAAAAACAGCAGGTTTTTGATTATTTAGAAAACAATTATAAGCCAGAAAACAGGGCATATTTATACGATTTTTTCTATGATAACTGTGCCACCAGAATTAAGGGTGTTTTAATTAAAAATTGTAATTCAGGTATTACTTTTAATGAGCCTGAAAATTTTCAAGCTGAAACTTTTAGAACACTTATACAAAATCAACTTGAAGCAAATACTTGGGGTTCTGTGGGTATCGACATAGCCTTAGGTTCTGTAATTGATAGACCTGCAACTCAAGAAGAACACATGTTTTTGCCAGAATTTATACATGCCTTTTTTAAGGAAGCTACTTTAAGTAATGGCAAAAAATTAGTGAAAAAAAATCAATTGATTTTCGAAAAAAGAGACTTAAAAGTAAAAAACAATATTCTAATTAGTCCTCTTTTTGTTTTTAGCATTTTTGGATTACTTATAATAGCTATCACTTTTTTGGATTACAAAAACAACAAACGAAATCGGATATTAGATATCGTTATATTTGCTTTTACAGGAGTTATAGGTGTTTTTATATTGCTACTATGGTTTGCCACAGACCATAGTGCTACAGCGCAAAATTATAATCTATTATGGGCATTTGCTTTAAACATTTTCATGTTGAAACAGGTCTATAAATCAACTGTTAAAACGTGGTTTGTAAAATATTTGAAGTTTTTAGTTATTATGCTTTCTTTACTAACGTTCCATTGGTTAGTTGGAATTCAAGTATTTGCTATAGCGTTACTACCATTATTTATAGCTTTAGCAATTAGATATGTATTCTTGATTTGGTATTATAAAAATAGAATTGTTTAATAAAAAAAACTCCACACTTCTTTCATTAATTATTGCCCTCTAAAAAACAACATCGTACTTAAAGTTTTTACGATGACATTTGCATCTAAAAAGAAACTTCTATGTTTAATATAATATAAGTCATACTGAAGCTTTAATAAGCTGTCCTCAACTGTCGAGCCATAACGTACTTTTACTTGAGCCCAACCAGTTAATCCAGGCTTGATAATATGTCTCGTTTCATAAAATGGAATAACTTGAGATAATTCTTTTACAAAATATGGCCTTTCTGGTCTAGGACCAATTAAACTCATATCGCCTTTTAAAATATTTAAAAACTGTGGCACCTCATCTAATCTCGAACGTCTTAAAAACTTACCAAAAAGCGTAACTCTATCATCATCTTTTGCAGCCCATACTGCACCTTGCTTTTCTGCATTCACAATCATCGTCCTAAATTTAATAATCGAAAAAATTTTACCGTTTTTACCTACTCTATCTTGAAAATAAAATAAAGGACCTTTATTGGCAAATAAATTACCTATAAAAATTATTGGCAAAATACAAAGCCCCACTAAAACACCTGTAAATGAAAAAAGAATATCAAATAAGCGATGATAAAATTGATAAAATTTATTTTGATTGCTTCGACTAAATGGGAAATATTTATAGAAATCTTTACCAACAAACTGTACTGGCACGCGATAAGTCATGTCTTCAAAAACTTGAGTGTATTCCTTGATAGGAAAACCTCTTTCTAGAAGCATGATTAAATCGTTATATATATTAGTTGTTATTGTTTCGGCATTATAACTAGCTACAACTATTTCAGAAATTTTTTCTTTTTTAATTACCTGATGTATTTCACTAGGTTCATATTCTTTAATTCCTTTATATTTCAAACTATTTTCAAGTGGTTCTTCACAATTAATAAATCCAACAATTTTATAATTAGGGTCAGAATTATTAAAAGCATCTACAATAATTTCAATGTTTGAAGTTTCACCAACTATTAATACTTTTTTATAAAACCTTGGAGATGCAATAAAGTTTATATATACCAATCTCCAAATAAAAAGAGCAGAAATAATTGCTAAATAAAAGTATAATATTTGAAGACGGTTAGCCGGTAAAAAAGGAGTAAAAAAAGGGGTCAGCAAATAAAACAAAACAGTTACAGATGCTGTTAATATAATATTACTAGTGACTTTATCTAATCTACTTGCCTTCTGCAAATCATAAAGTTCAAATACTGTCCCAAAAGCACTAATATAAAGCAATAGTACCATTACCCATGTCCAGTTTTCTTTAGTTACCGAAAAGTAATCGAATGCAAATAAAGAACTGACTAAATATAACATGCCAAGTATTGACAAAATATCTACTACTCTTAATAGAATCTTACGTTCAGAAATATTAAAATGAATATCATGTTTAGGCATCTAGGTTCTATATATAGGTAAAGATAATAAGTTCACTAAATTATACAAGTTTATTTTAAAGCCAGTTAATTTGGAACTATGCAAATTAAAGTACAAACATCTATTGCAAAACATCAATCCATTGATATTTAATTATATTCCAATCAAATTTTTCAACTTTCTGTCTAGCATTAAATGCTAAATTTCTACTAACTTCAGAGTTATTAATAAGCTTCTTAATTTCCGCTACAAATGCATCTACACTATTTGGAGGCACTAACAGACCATCCTCTTCATGGGTAATAAGATACGGTAAACCACCAACATTTGTGGTTATTATTGGCAAACCTAACGCCATGGCCTCTATGACACTAACTGGCATATTATCGAAATTTGTAGTATTTATAAAAATATTATACTCTTTCGCTAATGCTATCCAGTCTTCTTTTGATAGTTTTCCTGTAAACTTAACTGAGACCTTTAGAGTTTGAGCTAATTGTTTTACAGCCTCTAATGAGCCATCACTATCAGGTCCAACCATACACAAACTAGCTTTTATATTATCATCTTGAAGTGCCTTTAAAACTCTTATTGCTAATATTGGATTATAAATCTTAGAAAAAGATCGTACCCATAACAACTTAACTTCCTGAAAGTCTTTTACATTAAAAATGTACTTTTCTAAGTCTAAACTATTTGGAATATAGCTTACCTTTTTATAACCAAAGGATTCAAAGGCTTCTTTTAAATAAACAGAAGGTGACACCAGTGCATGTGCAGGTTTAAATATAGCTTGAGACATTTTAGGATTCTTTTTTAACCTCATAGGTAAATTTCCTCCATGTAAAACTGGTATAAATTTTAAATCTAACAACCTACATAATAAAGCAACACAAAACGCATAATAAAAATTCTGAGTGCTATAGGTATCTATTAACACCACATCTATAGATTTTCTATGTTTGAAACAATTCCAAAGCATATCTAATAATCTATAAATCTTGTTAGTTTTTGAAGAAGCATATTTCAAGTTAAAGCTTTCCTTCTCTAACTTAGCCCCTAATATTCCAATAGCAGAAATATTAGCCGTTTGTTGCTTTAAGTTGTTTCCTATGTACAGGACGTTTTTCATGTGTAACATTTAATAAGGCAAGACCATAGATAAAAGCAGGTGCTGCAATTCGCATGGAGGAATGATTAATTGTAGCAAACCAAAAAGCTAAAAATACATAAAAATAATAATTTTGTTTGTTTGAAGCCCTCATATCAAGGGGTTTAAATAATAGTATTACCAAAATAATAACACCAAAAACCCCATGCTCAGCTAGAGTTCTACTAATTTCATTATGAGAAGTTACCCCTTGCCCATCCTCTTCAATACGTCTATCTTTAGCTCGACTAGAGCCAATTCCAAAAAAAGGGTTTGTAATAAAACCCTCTATTTCTCCAAGAAACAATTCTGATCGACCTGTGGTCAAATCCTTTTTCTCAATACCAGAAGCATTTTGGTTTGCATACCGCTTTTCAGTCAAACCACGTGTTTGGTTAGAACTTATAATCCAAGCTAAAGTTAAAGCACTTATAAATAAAACAAAAATACCCAGTACTTTGTTTCTTACATTAGAATTTGCTTGAGCAAAATAAAATACTAGAAAAATAGCTAAACATAGTACAGCTGCTATTACACCACCTCTACTTAAAGTAACCACTGCACGATAAGAAATAAAAATTAAGAGCACTATATTTAATAGCTTTATCCCTAAATTGGGTGAATTTACAAACAAACGAATACCGACAATAAGCATACCTAGTCCCAAAGCTGTTGCAACCTGATTTGACCCAAAACCACCTGCTGCTTCACGATTGGATGCTGTACTAGTCAAAACATCACGCAAATCTGGTGCATAAAAATAAACATAAATGGTATGCGCAATAATGGGGAGTAGCATATACAATAAGATCTGAGATACTTGTTTAAATGTCACCTTTTTATCATAACAAAATAATGCAGATAAGCCTAGACAAACTGGTCCACTTAACACAAAAGCTATATTCGTTCTAAAATTAGCATCAAAACTTAAAGTGGTAGAAGCCACAAAAATTGAGGGAACTAAGAGCATTAAATATATAAAATATGGATAACCCTTCCCTGATAAGCCTTTATAAAACATACCAAATAAAACAAAGACGATTACCATATATTTTCCTGCCTCGTAAGAAATTGCGCCTCGCGTGGTTCGAAAAAACACCTCTGCTCCAACAAAATAGGCACAAGCTTTTAAGATTTCATACGTTTTTTTATTATCAGCAACCGTAATAATACGATACATAAAATATATTAAAGCTGCAAAAAAGTAAAGCTTTGAGAAGCTCTCATTTAAATAAATTAAAAGCCCAATAACTATATGCAATACTATAGCACTAATATATGTAATGTTGGTTTTCAATATAAAAAGCTTATATAATTTTGTAGTTAATTTTGATTAACAAATTTTGATATGAAAAGTTAAAAATAATTGCTTTTTATGGATACATCTAAAAAATCTCTTTATAATCGTTTAAAGGGAATCTATAATGATAACTTTTATTTAGTAAATACAACATAAAGTGAATCATAAAAACAGGCAAATAGGGTCTATAATTAGTTAAAAACTTATCGTAGGTTTTATTAGAATAATTACAAATTAAAAAAGGCACTGTATTTGGGTTCAAATAATTCCTATATATACTAGATTTATTAGTATTCTCTTCTTCAAGGAACGATGTGAATGTTAATTTTTTTCCTTCTCTTAATAATTGATAAAACTCAATAACAGACTGTGGTTTTTCGTTATAATAAAACATAATTCCATAAGAAACGTCAACAAACACCCATTTATTTAATTCTTTTATGAATACTTCATTATAAGAATGTCCTCCATATTCTTCTTCATAAGGGGCTCTTGTAGATCCCCATTCTCTAACTTGAATATCATTTATCACACAAAAATTATTAAATATTTGCGCCATATCACTACAAACTCCTCCTTTACCTGCAAGCATTATTTTAAGCGCTTCTTCTGAAGGAACACTTAATCCTGGTCCTCCTTTGATATGTTCAACAAGCCATTTGTTTAATTTTTTAACACGTTCTAAGTCTGAACTTGGCAATCCACTCAAAAAAACTAAATCATTTATTTCGTAAAAATATTTTGGAATCTCATTCTTTTCATTTATATCATTATACGAATAAGCCTCAATCTCATGAATATTTGAATTTTTAGAGAGCAATTTAAATCGAGACCTATATAAAAATGGATGCCGCTTAATTGTCCAAAGTATTTTTTTTAAAATCATTAATGAGGGAATATATTTATCATAATTGCTAAAAATATGTATTTTTTTTTTCTTATACCTAATAAATCAATACTTATAGAACTATAAAATTCTATAGAAGACTAATTGCTACACGTTATAATAACTTATTAGCGTTTTACAACTAGTAGAACTTCAAATTTAACATTTAAGCTGCATCATAATCTTTAAAAACTCAAAATTCAAGCACTACACTGGAAAATTAAATCTTGTTGTAAATTTGGAATTCATACATAAGTTTAATAATTACTTGTTTAAAAAAAAATAATCTGTTTTTTAAAGTAAAACCAAAGCCACCTCTTCCCTTTTACAGCAGCAAACTTACTAAAACCTGCTTTTTCTATTCCTTTAATAGAACTAATATTTTCACGGTTAACTACAATAAAAACCTCCTCTATTGCTTTGTTTAATGTTTCTAAAGCTATTTTATTAATTACTTGCGGATAAATAGATTGTCCTCGATATTGCTTATCTGTATAACAATCTCCTATTACTGGACCTTTTTTTTTAAATAGTTTCAAAAGGAAAACTTTATCAAATAAGTAACTTGTATGGACTAATATATTATTTTCTTTTATAGTGTAACACCATTTATTTTTTTTGCGATTTTTTTCAATTTTATAACTAAAATCTAGTGCATTAAATTCAATATAATGATCCATTTTATAAATAATAACATCAATATGCCTGACCTGAATTATTTTTATTAATTTTTTCATTATTTAAAACGTGCCAATAATTTTGATGCTTGAGCTTTATAGGGCTTTAAATATGTGTTAAATAATTTAAATATTTTATAATGTAATGGCTTTAGTATTAAATGATAATGCGAATCTTCGAAATAGATAGTTTCGGCTCCAAATTTAGTTTTAAAATCCTGAACTCCTTTTGATCCTCCAACAGATATGTTATAACCTTTATGTCCATTTTCAAATGCCTTTTTAACAGCTTCCCACTGTAGCATATAACCCAATTTTAAATCTGGTTTTTCTTTTATTACACCAGCCATTACATTAGTAGTGTAGCCTCCTGCCATTACATAAAACCCTGATGCCTTAACCTCTCCATCTGCATAAATGTTAAGAAAATATGCTTGATTTGAATTTATTAATCCCAAAATAGAATTTTTAACATCCTTAAAAGCACGTATTTCATACCCATTTTCTTTTGCGTTAAATTCAAAAATATTATACCCTTTTCTCAATTCTACTTCATTGGTTACATTTAAAATTTCAGTATTTTTTTTGTATGGTAAACGAACATATTGTCTCACTTTTGAAGTTAAGCTTTTTAAGTAGCTTTCTGGATTGGGATGCTCAGAAAAGTCCATCCAATTTAGGCCGTAGGAACAATATACATAATTAAATAATTTACCTGTTTTAAATTTATTCTCAACTAATTTAACTTCACTTGGATCAAAAACAAAATCTTTTATTTTACAATTACTAGAAATAGGCAAACTAACTTGTGCATAACAACAATTAATTAACTTTGCTCTCGTCCCAATCTGCTCTAAAATCTCTGCTAGATAGTTTTCACTTCCTTTAATTACTATAGGTCCATGGGGAATGATATAAAACTTAAAAAACAAGAACTTTGGAATTAGTGCGCCATAGCCTCCAATAATTTTGTCGTTTTCTAAAAATAAGCCTAATTCATAATCAAAACCATAAGACTTATATGATTTAAGCCAATCAGATAGTATTAAATGACTTCCTTTTGGGTTTTTAGCCACGAAAATATCCCATTTTTCAAGCCATACTTTTTCCTTAGTTGAAATAAACTCTATCATTGTACTATTCTATAAGCTAATTTATTTTTATCTATAATTATCATCTCTCCCTTCTCATTACATTCAAATGTTATCTTCGCAAAACTTTTTAAATGAACAATTAATTCTTTTAACGTTGGATTCCAAATATCTTTAGAAGCAATTTTATGTGATAAATAACTAAAGTTCTTTTCCACTTGCCTATCAATTTCATTGCTTTTCTCAAACAGTTTACCGTGATGATAATTTAATGGCGCCGAAAAATAAGTATGTGCGATAAAAAGACCGTTTTCTTTAATAAGTAAATCAATATTGCTTTTATTAAGCCCCAACTTAAAATCTATCATTTCTATAGTTTGAAAAACGGTAAAAGTATCATTTAAAATATCCTGATTAAAAATAACAGGATTATATCTAGCTAAAGGATAAACCTGATTTTTTCTAGTTTTCCAAAATAAGAGAACGGGAATTAACAGTTTTATTAATTTAAACATGGCAACTAAAATTCTTAAATGACTTTTAATCGATTTCTTATGTTTTATACTTTTAAAATATTTAGCAACATCTCTATAGACTCTTAAACTATAATCTGTATTATAATAATGAAAAACAACATTTTTAATAAACATTGGTATTTGCTCCTTCAATTTTAAATGCTTAATGCCATTATAAAAAGAATACAATGTAAATTGATTTGGGTTTAATTGATTTATAACTCCTTTAACAGCAGTACCAGAATCAGTATAATTCCAGAATATATTAATACCATTATTTTTTAATGATGCCCCATAATGATTACTTATACGGTCAAAATTTTTATAAAGTGAAACGTTATAAGGCTGAAAACCATGATCTATCCATGTACTTATATCTTTAAAAGGTGGCTCAAATGTTTCAAAATCATTTAAGCTTTCATCTAAAGGCTTAATAGATTGTGACAAAGAATGGTAAGCCAATTCATGGTCATCCACTTGCCAAGCACTTATTTCCTGGCTATGAATTTCAAAACAAGCTGTATCTGACCTCTTTGAGAAATGATTTAAAAAAAAGCCTTTAGTAATTTTTATATTGTAGGTCTTAAAAAACTGCCTTTGTTGTTTTAAATTAATTAATGTGTCAAAATCGCAGTGATCTGTAAAACAAGCTATAGCTGAAAATGGTATTTTAGACCTACTAATTTCTATGCTACTTTCAATTGGAAACAGAAGAGCTAATGGACATCTTAATTGATGCTTAGAAACTGCTTGTACAATCTGCTTAGAATTCTTAAAACCATATTGTACTAATGGATTTGCATTTTTTAAATTAAAGTGCCAGAATAATATTCTTGTATTCTTCTTGTTTACTTCCCAAATCCCAATATGTTGATTGGCTTGTACTAGCTGGTTATTACTAAGACGTAAAATTTTGGGAGCATACCAATTTGATAATTCCGTTTGTTCTAAACTTTTCCATGTATAATCATGACTCCTAAATTGTATAATAGGGATTTGAAATTCAATTTGAATGGTTGCTGATAATTCATTCATAAATGAAGAATCTATCTCCACTTTATGTGCATGAGTCTTAATAAATTCAAGATTTATTTCAGAATTATTCTTTAAAAGCGTTATAGATTTAATCATAAAACAGACACCAATTCAAAATCATATTTGCCTTTAAACTCTTTATTAAAGAGAGTTTTAAAATGAGTTAGAAGCAAATTACAAGAAAAGTTAAAAATATAAAAACTAAATTGAATATACTTTCAGATGCCTTAAAAATGTCTATAAACTGTCAGTAATATTTTATTAAATTAATCTCTCAAAATAATCTCATCTTTAACACGCTGATTATAAAAAGTATAACTAAACTTAACTAATTCCTTATTATTTAAATTAATCAAATTAAAATATTCTATTTGCTGTAGATTTAAAAAACACCTCAACACTTTAGTAACACATTCTGAATTTAGAGATTCTATCAAAAAACCATTCTTATTATTTTTAATATAATGACCTATAGATGAAACATTAGAAACAATAGGTACACATCCATAATTCATAGCCTCAGCTATTACTTTAGGAAACCCTTCTGAAGCTGAAGGTAACATAATTGCATGAGACTTTCTATATATATCATGCACCTCTTTTCTTGATAAATAACCATGAAATTGAAACGGTAAGTTTAAATCTTTTATTTTCTTTTTATACTCAGTAATTCGCTTACCATCTCCTACCAAGTGAATGGTTTCTATTCTTGAAAGTTCTTCTGGTTCTAAAGATTGTATAGCTTCTATAATTAAATCTAACCCTTTAGCAGCTTCTAAACGTCCTACAAAACAAATCTGTAGTGGAAATTGAAATATTTTATTAGTAATGGTTTGCTTCCCTAATTCAACTTCAGCCTTTGTTAAACAAGGATTTTCAAATGTTTTACATTGCTTTGGTTGATCTTTCCATATCCCATTTATAGTCACTGTACGGTTTTGTTGTTTTAATACCCAACGCTGAAAATGATAAGCCATTGGTGCATTTTTCTGCTTCCAATTACCAGCATATTTAAACCAACCCTTTTTTTTTCTTATAAAAACTAAATAAGGAATTACATAAACACCAATTCCTGTTGGTGCTCTAAACTGAAAATATTCTGTTTTTGCAACAGCTTTACTTATGATCTTTAGAATACGAGGTGCTTTAAATACTAATGCCATTTTATCAATAATACTTGCTCCTCCTACAGCTGGCAAAGCTACAAATGTTATCTTATCTGAAAGATAAGGCAAAGCACTTGGTGGTGGCACAGAATCATGAAGCATTGCTACATGAATTACCTTATCAAAAACTTCCAACAAATGATTAATTTCTGTAATGGTAGAGCCCAAGCCAACAATACTGCCATCTGGGTTTTTATAATGTTCGGTATGTGAAATAATTGTTAAACTTCTCATGGTATCAAAGCAATATAACGTTTAATTAGCTGGTTCCAATCGTGCTGTTTTGCCCATTCCTTAGAATTTTCTTGAAACACTTGTTTCTTTTCCAATATGCTATCCAAACTATTCTTTAAGGCTGCACTATCTTTTCCATCAATTAAAAATCCAGTAACTCCATCATCAATGGCATCTTCTATTCCACAATTTTTAGCTCCTATAGCAGGAATCCCTAGTGCATTTGCTTCTAATATTGCTATCCCAAATCCTTCAACATCTCCAGTAACACTTTCTTGGCTTAACATAATAAATACGTCGGTTGCTAAAAGTACTCGTTTCAAATCATCATCATTTAAAATACCATGAAAAGTGATGTGCTCATCAACTCCTAGCCTTTTTGCTTCAGCAAGAAAAGCTTCAGACTCACCTTTAATTCCAACACAGTGGTAATGTGTTTTCGGATATTCCTTTACCAAATCTGGAAGCATTTTTATTACTTGTAATTGCCCTTTTCTAATACTCACACGTCCTACTGTAGTAATTACAGGTGATCCTATGAGTTGTAAATCTGAAACATTATTCGTCCATTGATTTGCATCAATTCCGTTAGGTATTACTTCAACATTTGTTTTTAAATGAGTTACTAATTGTTTGGTGTAGTTAGAAACAGCTACAATACAATCAAATCGTTTTAAAGATATATTTATAGCATTTCGTAAACTTGAGGATTTAAAATTAACTTCTGTTCCATGAATTACTGCCATATTTGGTCGCTTAACAAATAATGTACATAATGCCACATTCCAAAGAGAGAATTTCCCTGTAGCAATAATAAAATCCCCTTTTATGATTGTTTGTAAGGTTTTAATAATTCGATCTAAATACATCAAAACTCGAAGTTTCTTCAACGAAATTCTTTTAACTAAAAAAGGTAAAGTATTGTCAAACGCTTTTTCAACTTCATTTAATACTGCACGCTGATCGGCAATTACTGTTACCTTATAATTATTTTTAGATAAATACAATGCTAAATTATAGGCATGATTGCCTATTCCTCCTGGTTGTGGTGGGAATTCTGAAGTAACAATTACGATATGTTTATTTTTTGTATTCAAATAAGTACATCAACTATGGGTCCTTCGTTTATCTTTTTACTAGCAATTCTCCAAGATTTTACGACTTGATAAAACACAATTGGAAGAATAACTATTGTAAGCAAAACACCTATTACTAGTAAAGGTTTATTTTTTTTAAACTGATATGGCAATATAGAAAGTGGTATGGTTCTTAATAATGCCAATCTTGCAGCATGATTACCATAATATCTCCTAAAATAATATAAAACACTAGGAATTGGTCTAGGAGCAAAAAATGTAGAAGGTCTAAATGCATCCCAACTGCCCATTTCTCTTAATCCACCAGTTGCTGCCTTTACATCTATACAAGAAGCAAATGGATTAGAAACACTTTTAATTCCATCTAAATAAACTCGCATTCCAAACTCACCATCTCCCATTCTCTGTTTTTCAAATTGCCTATCAAATAATCCTACTGCTTTAAAAACATGCTTATAAAGCATCGCATTTCCTGTAGCAAATTGAGAAGCTATAGCAAAAAAAGAGCGCTCTTTAGGGATCTGTTGTCCTTCAGGATAAAATACTCCAGCTGAAACTTGTGCATCAAAAAAATCAAGGCACTTTAAATGATTAGTTATCCAATCAGGTTGTATCCTTACATCATCTTCAGAAAGAGCAATAAAATCACCTTTAGACTTTTTAATAGCTGTATTTCTTGCTAACCATAATGCCTTTTCTTTTTGATGAGTGACATTAATATTTAATTTAAAATCTTTATAAAATTCTAGATTAAAAGCATCCGATTGATCTACGATTATCACCTCAAAATTAGTGTAATCTTGCTGCTCTAAGTCCTTTAAAACATCTTTGAGATAATTATACCTATTTAAAGTAGGGATTACGACACTAACTTTAGGGCTTTGCTTAATTAATGATGAATCATATTCATCCCAACCTTCATAATTAATGGATTTATTCACAACAAACACTCTAGTTATAGGTCTTGACCTATACCAATATCTAACTTCGTTAAACGGATTATGCAATGAAAAAATGCGAATCAGCAATACATAAAACACCCAAATTGGATGAAAATTCTTTCTTATAAAGTGGTAATTATCGTATAATGAAACACGTTCAAAACTCTTATATGTTGGTAGATTCCCAATGTAACCTTTTTGAACTGCTTGCCATGACAAATCATAATTTCGTGCAAATTCTGATTGATACGTATTATCCACCAATAGTTGTTCCTTTACGAAATCTGGTAAGTGTTCTATAACAGGAAATATCGATAAACCCATTTTAGTATTAAGCTGAAAATAATGGGTAGGCTGTAAATATTTTAAAAATCTAAATAACATTAAATTGTCTCGGGTAAGGACGCATTTTGTGCAACACCTTTCAAATATTCTGGATATAATTTTTCTTTAGGTATTAAAAGTAAATGGCATTTACCTCTCGTTTTTATGGTCTCAGCATTGGTTAACTCTTCTCCAGTCTTTAAATACCAAGCCTTATATTGTTGTTCCTTACACCAATCAATCATCATTTGACCTGAAGCTTCCATACCTAAATCAACAATATCATGCATTTCTATAAAGAATGTGCATTGTGTTTCTTTTGCTAAATCTTTAGCAGCTTCCATAACTAAAGTTTCTGCTCCTTCTACATCAATTTTCACTAAATCTGGTTTCACATTATAATAACGATACAAATAATCTAGAGTAACTGTTTTTACATCTATAAATGAATTCATAGAAGAAGCAGTTTGAGCATGTGTTGGATGCATACTTCCAGCAGCTCCAGAACCAACTGTATAAAATTTTACTTTATCATCTAATTTATTTCCTACAAAAGCTGAAAAATATTGTGCTTGATGACCTAGACCATTTTCAATTATATTTAGTGCAGCTATACCTAATGCTTTCGGGTTAGGATCTACTAAAACAATACGTTTATCTGGATTTTGAATTAAAGCCAATAAGGCTGTATAACCTATATTACAACCAATATCAAAAATAACATCATGATGCTTGGCTAAATAAAACCACCACGCATCATCTTGATCTACTTTTCCTCTAATAGTCCCAGGAATAACTTTTAAATGAAAACCACTAAGCTGTTTTGAAACAAACTTATGCTCCTGACCTTTTACTTTGTAGAATAATTCTTTTAAAATGTTTTTAATGCGCATTGGAATTTTTATAATTCATTTCTAGTCAACGAAAATAGTCAATTATTTAGTTTTATTGAAAATTGTAAGATATAGAAAATGAATAAAAATATATAATTTACTAATATCTAATTATCATTCCTTATAAAACTCAATAAATTCTATTTGTTGCTTTTCAATATTAAAATGTTGTTGAACCCGAAATTTAGCTGCATCTCTAATCTGCTGTTTTTCTGTCTTTGACAAACTCAAAGTATCCTTAATTTTAGATGCTAATAAATCAGGCTGACGCATAGGAATTACCCAACCCGTTTGTCCGTCAAGAATATTTTCTGCCAAACCTTCTGCATCAGAAACAATGCAAAGTAAACCCATTGCTTGAGCCTCTAAAACTGCATTACAAAAACCCTCTTGCACACTATATTGCAAATAGACATGAGACTTTACCAATTCCTTTTTCACATCTTTTGGATCTAATTTCCCCTTAAAAACAACCTGCTCTTTCAACCCTAATTGATAAACAGCAAATCTCAATGCCTCCTCTTCAAAACCTTCTCCAATGATAGTATATTCAAATAATACACCTTCCTTTTTCAGTTTGGATAAAGCTTGTAAAGTATAATCCAACCCTTTCTTCCAATGCAATCTAGCTACTGTAACAATTTTTAGTAGATCGCTTTCATTTTTTTGCTCTGGCGCTAAAAAATAGGAGGTATTAATTGCTGGTGTAATTTTAACCATTGGCACCTGCCCTTTAAACCCTTGATCATATACGAGTTGGGCAATATCGTCAGATATGACATGGATTTTTGAAACCTTATCCCACAATTTTAGATAACAGTTAGGGTGTTTTATGGGATAAACGCCAATATCAAAACCTCTAAAACTTACAGCCATTTTAGTATTTGAAGCAGCTGCCACATTCTGACAGTCCATCACGAGAGTTCCGAATCCAAAGTGTAACCAGTCCAATTCATGTTTAAACATTGGTGCATTATTATAGATCCGCTTAAAGATTCTCGACCACGTTGTGCCATCCTGGCGTTCCAATAATACATAATGTATTATGGTTTTAAAATAAGGTAATAATTTCAAATACTCCAACATCATATAGAATACCTGCCAAACGATAGAATGAGATTTTTTTGGCAATAAAATAACTGGGCAGTCGTTAAAATTTTCAGGATTATTGGTGCAAAAAATAATAACTTGATGTCCTGTCTTTTGTAAACCTTCAATTTTAGATCTAAAAAAGGTTTCTGTATATCCTGGCCCAGAAGGCAATATCAATCCTATTTTCATAAGTTATCCACTGTTATCTCATGATACAAATCTAACATGTCGGTTATCATACCTTCTGTTGAATGCTGTTTCTCTATAGAAGTTCTTGCATTCATAATCATTTTTTGATACGCTTCTAAAGGTAATTCTATAACTTCTTCAATAGCACAAGCCATTGCTTCTATATCTCTAATTGGCACTAAATAACCTGTTTGAGATGGCTTTATTGCTTCTGCCATACCACCACAATCCGAACTTATAACAAGCGTTCCCAACATCATGGATTCTAAAACTACATTTGCGATACCCTCTTTCAAGCTTGGCAAAAGGAGAACATCTGCGCTTTTTATTGCTATTTGAACCTCGTTAAACGGAAGAGTCTTTATAAAACTGACATTTTCTTTTAATTGGAGTTGCTCGCGTTGAAATAACAAACCTTCATTGTCATCCATTCCTATAATACTATAATGAAAATCAATATTCTTACTTTTTAGAACAGACATGACATCCAAAGCCAAACTATAATTTTTAATCCAATGATTTCTTCCAACTGACAATATGTTTAACGTCCCTTCAAGGACTGCAGTTTTCAATACAAAAGGATAGTCTCTTGCACTCAAGCCACTCTTAACAATTTTTATACGCTCCAAAGGAGCTCCATATTTAGTTGCCTCTTCCGCTATGGCCTTTGAAACAGCATGAAATGCATCCACTTTCGGAAAGTTTTTTTTATACATAGCAGCTAATTTAGAGTCAGCAATTGGGGAATAATTGATGTGAGCCCCACGTAAACTTAAGACAAGTTTCATACTAAAATCCTGAACCCAAATCCAATCATCAAGTCCTTTTGCCCATTGTATATGAAATATATCTGGTTGATGATAGAGTACTGGATAAAATTTTAATTGCCACAATAATTTGTTTGTATATTTCTCATCAATTATTGCGTCCAACATTTTTTTTTCTCTAGGCTTAAAAAGAAATAATAAGATGGTATATTTTATTAATATAAAAAGCTTGTGCCATTTCTTGCCATGAATAACATAATGTAGGTTATTATGCTTCATAGATTTTCCAGAATCTGATCCAAAAATATAAATATGAGTACCAGCCTCTACTAAACCTTCTATTAAACGTTCAATAAAAGTAGTGCTAATACTAACTCCAGAATATATGGCTATTGTAGGATGCTTTTTCAAAACTTGAATTAAAAATCTAAAGTTATAAATCTTTTATCAGGAACAAATCTTTTTATACAATTTGTTACTTATCCTTAATATAATTAAATCAAACTAAATACAATAAGCTGGTTGTAAATCGTAAACAGAAGTTAGGAGTTGGTTGTATTGTTTTTTGAAAACACAGCCAAGGTCAACAACATACTTACAGGATGAGAATAAAAAACAGTATCTTCTTCTTTAAATAATTTATAAAACTGCTCTCTAATATCTTTGGAGATTAGAGCATCAAAAGTAGATGTCTCAAACAACCAATTTCTTAATACCTCATCATTTGTTGTGCCTAAAAACTGAAGTTCCCAATTTCTTTGTATGTAAAGTTGACTACTCGTTAGTCGTTTTAATTTATTTAAGACTCGATATGGTAAATTCCAAGGTGTTTTATTGTAGTTATATGTATATAAATTAAAAGGATATTGTGCCTGCCAAGTAAGTTTTGCTAATTCTGGCATGCGCTTTTTAATATAAGCAATTTGAATTTGCCTACCTGCTAGATATCGTTCTGGAACAGAACAAATAAACTCACATATACGTGCATCGTAATATGGTACTGTTATTGGTTTAGATGCTTCAAAAACTGCTAAATTTACAGATGTCCATCTAGGTGCCCAATACAAACTCTTAAATGCACGAATTTGCGCATTGGCACTCTCAGGAATATCAATTTCTTTTAACAATTTACTAACTCTGGTTTTAAGATAGCTTTTAAAATCTCCTTCCAATTTCCAAGATTGCCATAATGTCTCAGCCAAGTGCCAGCCTCCTTTTTTAACTAATTTTTTCAAAATAACTTCAACCTGGTCTTCAAAAGACAAGTTTTCTGGAACACCCATATCATCAAAAAGCACATCTCCCCAATGTCCCAAACTAAAAACATCACCCATTGTTTGATAATCATCAAGAATAGCCATTTGTCTTGGGTGAGTAAAATCAGAATAACAATTATTTAAATCTGAAAGTGGTTCAATAACATCCCATAAATAACCATCTAAAATTTTAAAACTTTGAAATGAAAAATCACAGGCATCAGCTATTTTCTTACCATATACAGTTTCATCGTGACCTCCTTTAAAAGCATAACAATAAGCATGCGTGTCAATTCCTAAATATTTTAAAGCAACTGCTTGTGTTCTACTATCTAATCCACCTGATAATGGCAAAATCATTTTCTTTCCAAGAGAATGTTCCTTTATTATAGTCTCAAATAAATCTGCAAACTCATCTACAACTTCATCAAAGGAACGCTCTTTAGGCGAATAATGCCATTTAAAATAAGGACTTGATTTCAATACTGAAGTGCCTTCTTCATTCAATTCATATCGAGTTGCTGGCTTTAAAACTTTTTGCTCTTTATAATATGAGTCTTGATCTAAAAAAAAACCTGTAGCAGCAAATACACATATAGCTTCTAAGTCTAAATTTGTTTTATCTCCTATAAAATAGTTGTGAATTGGGATAATATCTGTAGTAATTTCCATCTGCAAGTCAAGCTATTTGGTAAGTTCTAAATATAAACTTTCATGGGCATTTATAAAAACTTCCATAGAATAATGTGTTACACAGTAATTACGTAAGGCATTCCCCAACGATAAGCGTTCCTCTTTAGGTTTGTGATACAGTTTTTCAATCTTCATTGCCAATCCCATAACGTCAGAAGCTGGAAAAAGTAAGTCAGGGAAGTCTTTTAATACAAAGTTAATACCAGAAATATCAGAACCTAAAACAGGAATCCCCATACACATAGCTTCTACTAAAGCCATAGGCATCCCTTCTTTTCTACCTTGATCTAAAGTAGGGATTACATACAAATTAGATGCTGCAATATATGGTCTAATGTCTTGCTTTTTACCTAAAAAAAGCACTTGTTCCTGCATCTTTAAACTATCTCTTAAAGCTACTAAAGTGCCTCCATAATCATTTTTGTAGCCTCCTATAACAGTGAGCATAATAGAAGGGTTATTAAGTTCGCTAATAGCTTTTATCAATATTTCAATTCCTTTTACTGGAACTAAATTAGCTACTGTTATAATGTGAAATTTATTTGTATCAACTGGTGGTTTTACTTCAAGTATCTCAGGGTTATAGTAATTGGTATCAATACCTAAAGGAATTAATGCTTGCTGCTTTTTGTATGGAAAATACGACTGCATTTCATTGTTAATCGTAATAATAAAACTAGCCAAATAGCTTCTAATTTTCCAATGAACGTTATTAAAACCCATAGCTTTTTTGGTGTAAAGCCATTTTACACCAGACAAACGTACAGCTAAAGCTTCAGACCAATCACTCGTATAATGCCACGAATGAACCAGATCAAATTGGTGAGTTTTTATAAAATCTTTAAATTGTTTTTGTCTAAAAATTAAACTATAATAAGGACGTAATGGTACTGTTGCATCTATCAAATAAATTGGTAAACCTAGAGCTTGAACCTCCTCAAAAAAAACGCCTTTGTTATGGTTACATGCAATGGATACGTCAAAACGCTCCTTATCTAAACCTTTAGCTAAATCATAAAGTACTTTTCCACTTCCTGCAGTATTGAAATTGGGAATTGTATAGAGGATTTTTATTTTTTTGTTAATTCTGCCCATTGCTCGAAAGAACTTAAATTTAAGTGTTCACCTCTATTTTCATTTAAAACTGAATATTCATAAAATTCATTTTGAAGCTTTCCTTCTATGTTATTAAATAAAGGGTATTGCTTTTTAGATAAAATACCAACTCCCCAATCGCAATCGAAGCACATAGAAAATAAGCCTTTATGATGTCTAAATTTATAAAATGCTTTCCATGTAGTTCCATTCCAAAAAGGACCAGCAGGAGAATTTGCAAAATTATATTGCTCTCTTTGATGAAACTCTGATGGTGGATTACAGTCATGCAAAATAATTACGCCATTTTCATTTAAAAACTCCAAACTATTCAATATATCCTTTTCAACCTGACTAGAAATGTGCAAACCGTCAATGAAAATAACATCAAATTTTACATCAGATTTTATTTTTAAATTATCGTCTTTTAGATTGTAGAAAAACACATCCGAAGTCATTTTAAAATCAACTGGATTATCATCGAATTCAATTCCTGGATCCACAGAAAATTTATTTTCGCATTCAATTTTATTAAAATTCTTTTTTGGATCTCTGACTCCTATTTCTAAATAATATTGAGCTTTTACTAATGTTATAAAATGATTTATAATAAGAGTTCGTCTTGGAGTTTTATGGATTTCCGAGGTAGTTAACTTGGCTGTTTTTCTAAAATACTCGTCGAAATACACCTTTTTTCCTAAACGATGAAAAGTCAATAAGTTCACTAAATACTGCTTTATACCAATCATACTATTAATTAAAATAAATTTTCTTTTTAAGTAATACCCTTTTTTTTATACTTCCAATATACCGTTTATCAAAAGGATATTGAATGTAATAATACAACCAAGCCAATATATATGTCACTCCAGATTTTGAATTAATTTCCATTAAATATTGTGATCTCATGGCAAACTTATAATCTTCATCTTTTATAATATCTGGATATTCGTAGGCAAAAGAACGTAACAATTCTCTTGTTGCTTTAAACTGTTTCTCTTTATTAGATGTCACTGAATTTCTTTCATGGCGTCTATCTAAGCGTACCAATACTTGATTAAGTCCATGTATTTTAGAAATAAGTGAAAACCTTAATATATAAGTCCAATCAACACTAATACTTGGGTAGTGTTGCGTAAAATATAATCCGTTATCTACATGAACAGATTTTCGAAACATTAAACAACTATTCACTACTTTTATTTGTTGTCTATAATTCAACATAAACATTTCCTCTCCATTAGGATATTGATTTCCATGAACTAAAATACCTGGAAATTTGCCAACTACTTTCTCTCCATTATAAAATTCAGAAATTCCAGAAACCAATCCGATGGATGGATCTCTATCTAATGTGTCAACTTGTAACTGTAACCGTTCTGGATAATAATAATCATCCTGCTCTGCAACTGCAATGTAAGCCCCTTTAGCTTGGTGCACCAAGCGATTCATAGTTGGTCCCAAACCTCTATTCACTTCATTCATAAGAATGGTGAATTTTTTAAATTTCGAGGCATATTTATTTAAAATATTATCAGATTCATCTTTACTACCATCAATACATGCAATAACTTCAAAATTAGTATAGGTTTGCGATACTAAACTATCCAATGTGTTTTGAAGCGTCTTTGCGCCATTGTATATTGGTAAAATAACTGAAACTTGCATCATACCTATTTATTAATAGTGCTTATTTTAGAACTAAAAAAGGTCTTCCAGCCATGTGCCTTATTGAAATTGCAATGAAAAACTAGTAATTTACATGTCATACTTTTAAACTTATCTTAATTTTTTATATACTTCTTATATTCATAAGTCTTCTCATAAATATAAATTTTAATATTTAAAAATATACCGATTAAACTTTATAAACAACGAATCTGAAATCAATTGATATTGATACAAGTTCAACAGAGTGAAACCAACAATATATTCAAAAAAATTGATATATTTTAATTTAGAAAATAGTTTTAAACTTTCTTTGACATGAACAGTATTCATTCTATTTTTACAGCGATGTAAACCTTTTACACACGCAAAATAGTAAGCTTTAATTAAAGATTTTCTGAAAGGGTCCAATGAATAATTTGTATTCAATTTTGAAATCAAATAATTAACAGATTCACAGGATTTTCTAACAATCTCAGGCTTTAAACTTATAGGTTTAGCATAATAAAAAAAATCTACCTTATTATCAATTATTTTATAATTTTCACTATCAAATAAAGCTCTTATACAGAGCTCAACGTCTTGCAAACGCTCTAAATTTGGATCAAATTTACCGATCCGTGTTAAGTAGTTTTTTTTCCAAAGAA
>Ga0209345_10000171_pt1 | contig 90521 bp, 168 predicted proteins | sample Cruoilmetagenom7_FD_187294 | JGI IMG/M metagenome (GOLD analysis project Ga0209345, IMG submission 187294) | Oil polluted marine microbial communities from Coal Oil Point, Santa Barbara, California, USA - Sample 7 (SPAdes) (version 2) | ecosystem: Environmental > Aquatic > Marine > Oil seeps ... | reverse complement strand
TGCAAATATAATGGAAACACCTAGTGCAGATACAATTCCAGTAAATGTAACTGACAGAGTATCACAAGATGTAATTGCGACATATCATTTAAAACAAGATGATAATGCTATATTGCCTCAAATGGTTAGAAGGCTCGTCGAGAATAAGAATAAATATAAAAAATTGGTAAAGTCTACTGACCCATCAGCTCCAGAATACGCTGATATTTTAGAAAGGTATAATGCTGTTAAATCAATATCACTTTCAAGTTGGGGTGGGATTGGAAATGAATACTTTAGAATGTATGATTATAGAATAGCATCAATGATTACATCTTGCGTTAGAGATTTATTACATTTTATAGAAGATACTTTGGTAGAACAAGGTAAAGAAATTATTCAAATAGACACAGATGCTATTTTTATTAAAAATGATGATGGAGAAGATTTAACAGATTATTTGGATTGTTTAATTCAAGAATGGTCTTTTGAAAGATTTGGTAAGAAGAGTCAAATATCTTTCGATAAAGAAGGAACATTTGAAAGAATGTTGATTACAGGTAATTGTCATTATCATGGTTGGTTACAAACAGAAAATGGATTAGAAGAAATCACAAAAGGCATTGAAGTAAAAAGAAAAGGAACTAGTAAGTTCACAAAACAGTTCCAACAAGAATTATTCGATAGAGTAGAAAATTGGGATAGTAAAGAAGAGGTTATGACTTGGGTTGAACAGCAAAAAGAAGAAATTAAAAAAGCGCCTTTATTAGATATAGCTTGGACATTTAGATATAACACCCCAGTTGACTCATATAAAGTAATTCCTATTGGGCTTAGAGCTATGATTGAAACTTCTAATTTTGATAAGAATTTAGGTGATGATTATTATTATATATACATTAAACCAGAATATTATTATGTTGAAAAAGAAGTTGAAGAATATTATGAAATAGTACCAGGAAAAAAAGAAGGTACTACCAAAAGGATAAGATTATCTCAAAAGAAGTTAATAGAAAAAGCCAAAGTATTAAATACTAGCCTAGATGCTTTAGTTGAAAAAGGTAGTGTAGTCAAAGAAAAAAAGGTTAAAAAGAGTAAAAAGGCTAAAGATGTACAAGCATTCGATGAATTTGACCAAACTTTAAGCAGAGATATTTGGTGGGATAAAGTTATAGAGAGAAATATTTCCAATAAAGTTAAGGTTGTTTTTGAGGCTATGGGTTGGGATTGACACCATCTAAATTATGTGTTATACTTAAAGAAAGGGATGTTAATGAATATATTATCTTTGTTTGATGGAATATCTTGTGGGCAGGTTGCTTTAGAAAGAGCAAATATTAAAATAGATAAATATTTTGCGTCTGAAATTGATAAATATGCTATTCAAGTTACTCAAAAAAATTATCCTAATACAATTCAATTGGGAGATATTACTAAGATTAAAAGTGAAAATTTACCTAAAATAGATTTATTAATAGGAGGCACTCCTTGCCAAGGTTTTAGTATTGCAGGGAAATTATTAAATTTTAATGACGAAAGAAGTAAATTGTTTTTTGAATTTGTGAGATTATTAGAGGAATGCAAACCTAAATATTTTCTTTTAGAAAATGTAAGGATGAAAAAAGAATATCAAGATATAATTTCTAAATATTTAGGAGTAGAACCAATAAAAATTAATTCAGCATTAGTTTCCGCTCAAAATAGAGTAAGATTATATTGGACTAATTTTTCTAACATAAAACAACCTAAAGATAAATTTATTTCATTATCAGATATCATACCAAGCGCCATTGGAGCAGCTAAGCGAAATCAAGTAACTAAAAATGGCATTAAACCTTTTTTAAATATCCGCAAAGATAACAAAAGCAATTGTATTGTGGCATCTTATTCTAAAAAATTAAATGGTGTTATAATTGATGGAAAATTTAGACATTTAACACCAATTGAATGTGAAAAATTACAAACTGTGCCTATTAATTATACAGATGATATATCAGAATCACAAAGATACAAAATGCTAGGCAATGGTTGGACAATTGATGTAATTGCTCATATATTTAAAATATCGAACTTAACACCTAGAGTATAATATGTTATACTTAAAGAAAGAGGAAGTTATGGCTTATTTAGCTATTATTACAGATAGAGAAACCAAAGAAGAAAATCATGTGTATCTCTTTAATTATTTAGAGTTGTTGGCTTTATTGCCAAAGTTAAATCCTGATGTTTATGAAATAGAAATAACAGAAGCTAATGGAGTATATGATTTATCTAGCTTCTTAAATTCTGCTAAAGATTTAGTTCCTGATGATTATTGGGTTGATTTTGAGGATAAACTTGATGAATATTTAGATGATAATGAGTTTAATTCAAATTAAGAAAGGATATACTATGATAAGAGATAAACATATTTTTCAAGAAATTTCTAGCCCTGATACTATTGCTAAAATGTCAGAACCACCAATGCTAATGTTGATATATAAAGCCATTTATATGTGTTTGAGAGTTTTGATGGATATCAGAAATAATACAGCAAAGGATAAAGTAAAGAAAATTAAACAAAAAGTTGTAGGTAACCCAGTAATTAAACCTACTGATAACATAAAAGGAATTAAATAACATGAATAAAAATAAACCTAAAAGAGAATTTATTACAAATGTTAAAGTAGAGCCTTTTGCGAGATATTGTACGATATTTAAACATGCTAAGAAAAATCAAAAAAGTTTTAGACTAACTCAAAGTTTATTAAAATCAACTTGGGCTAGAGCAAAAAAGGCTCTCAAATTTCCAGAAATTATTTTAACAATTCCTGCTAATGAGAAAGAAAATTTTATTATAACATGTCATGTAGATAAACAACGAAAGGTATAATTATGCGCAAGTTTATTGACTTTATATTAGATGCTTTTATAACATTTAGTATTTCAGCTATTATTTTAGTTGTTGCAGTTGGAGGTTTTAAAGGTTATCAAAAAGTCAATAGTATTATTGAGATTAACAAAAAACCTTCTTATGATACTTTAGTAAGTATGACAGTGAGATTAGAACATCACTTCATTGACCGTAATGGCTCAGAACGTTATTCTATTGGAACTGGAAGTATTGTTAAGATAACTGATGATTATACTTATATTTTAACTAACAAGCATGTTGCACCAATAGATAAAGTTATGATAGTTATCGACGGAGAAAAAGAATACGCAGGAACTGCAATAAAAAATAGTGAATATTTTGATTTATCTTTAGTACAAGTTTTTGGAAAAATACCTAATAAAATTGCAATTGAAAAAATAGATTCTATATATCCTTCAGAAATGGTTTACTCTGTAGGAATGTATAGAGGATTAGATTACATATATACTGAAGGTTCTATGGCTGGAGAATATGTAGATGATGAAGGTATGAGTGTTGTAGCAAATATGCCGTGTGCAGGTGGTTGTAGTGGTTCAGGTGTATTTGACAAAGATGGAGATTTGGTTGCTGTTCTTTATGCAGGATTCTTAGATGGATATTTTGCTATGGATAATTCTAAATCTATTTTAGTTCCAAGTTATATAATTAAAATCTTTTTAGAGGGGATATTATAATGAAAAAAGTTGAAATTATTAATAAATCAATTGGAAAACTCTGCAATAAATGTAATGGTGATGGATGTAGGTTTTGTGAAGATGGTTTATATTTTAATAATAGTTATATAATTGTTGCAAAAAATAAAGAGGGGCAAGAGATAGCTTTTCAAAGCGATTTTGCAGGTAAATAATATGGACTTTAACTTTACATTAAATATAGAAATGATTATCAAATTATTATGCTCTGTTTTATTGGGCATGTTAATAGGTAATGAGCGTAAAAAACATGATAAATCAGGTGGCAAAAGAACTGTAGCAATTGTATGTTTAGGGGCTACTCTTATGGGCATTCTAAATTTAGAATTAATGTCAATGGCGGGATTGTCTGAATTGTGTAGAATTAATATTGCTAGAATACCTTCATATACATTAGTTGCAATGGGTTTTTTAGGTAGTGGGATAATTACCAAAACAAAACAAGGTATTGAAGGTCTAACTTCTGCTTCTGTTTTATTTTCAATTGTACCAATTGGAATAGCTTTAGGAATGGGTTTTTATCAATTAGCTGGAGTTACCAGTGTATTACTATTTCTAACATTAGAAATGAAATATTTTAAAAGGAGATAATATGTCAAAGTCAAAAATAAATGATGAAATCTTAATTGAGTTATATAAAGAAGGAAAAGGTGCATTGGAACTTGCTGAAGTATTTGAATGTGGGGAACGTACTATATATACTCATTTAGCTAGGTTAAGATTAAAAGGGAAAATTAGCTATAATGAAGATTTCGAAATTACAAAACAAAATGCAAAATTGGTGGCTTCTAATCAAAGATATAAGGATTTGACCAGAATTGGAAAAATTCAACTTAGAGAAAAAATAAAATTAGAAAATGCTTTAATTGAATATAATAAAAATTTACTAGAGATTTTTTCTAATTATAAATTACCTGCATTTGCTAAAAAAATAAAACACACAATTTTTAAAGGTTCAACTGGAGTGGTTCATATTACTGATGCCCATTTTAACGAACTAGTTGATTTAGTGCACAATAAATATGATTTTCCAATAGCATCTCAAAGATTAAGATTATTGGCCGAACAAACTAAACAGTATTTTAAGCCTATGGGTATTAAGAAAATTTTAATTGCTATGACTGGAGATTTGATGAACAGTGATAGAAGATTGGATGAACTATTGAGTGAAGCTACAAATAGAAGTAAAGCAACCTTTCTGGCCGTAAATTTGTTAGAGCATTTTATTTTAGATTTATCTCAAGATTTTCAAGTAACTGTAGCCAATGTTGTTGGAAATGAAAGTAGATTAGCAAAAGATGTTGGATGGACTGAGATGATGGCTTCTGATAATTATGATTTTACTATCTATAATATTTTAAAGTTGATTTTTAGGGATTCAAATATCCGAATGCTTGATGGAAATTTGTTGGAACAAGTTGTAGAAATATCTGGGCAAAATGTATTGTTATTGCATGGAAATCAATTAAAAGCAAATAGTATGGAACAATCAATTCAAAAAATAAAAGGTAAATATACTTCACAAAAAACAAGAATTGATTTTGTATTAAGTGGGCATCTTCATTCATGTAGAATTGGTGACGTTTATGCAAGAGGTTCATCTTTAGTGGGCGCAAATGCATATAGTGATAGTGCTTTACAGCTTGAAAGTAAAGCGAGCCAAAATCTTCATATATTTTATTCAAATGGTAATAGAGATTCTATTAAAGTTGATTTACAAGTTACTGATGGAATAGAAGGATATAATATTTTAAGTCAATTAGAAGCATATAACGCAAAAAGCCTGAAGAAAGCAAAGAAGAAAAAAATTGTATCTAATATTATTTAAGGAGAATTATGACGAATCAAGAAATACTACAAAAAGCTATTGAAAAAGGTGAAAAAAATGGATTTAAATATTCTCATTGGTCAGATGAACTTGTTTTTTGGCTAGACAAAGCTCATAGTAAATTTGATGGATATAAAGCTATGATTTTCTCTCATGATTTTGCTAAAGCCTTTTGGGGAGAAAACAAATTATGCTATATTTGTAAAAAATCTAACACAGAAGGACATTCAATGTTTTGTTCAAAAAGGACTTATTCAGATGCTGATTTAATAGCTTGGGAATATCATTTGTCTAAAATGGTCTTACAAGAAGAACCTCTTAGATATTTGGAGAAATTTTTAACATATAATTTAGGAACTTAATTATGGGAAAGAAATATGATTGGCAATGTTGTATTTGTGGAACAAAATATCCTATTAAAGGAAAGGGAGAAAGATTAATTTATGGTTGTAGAAAATGTCATAAAGGGTTTTGGAAAAAGAATAATAAAGAGTTAATGAAAATCGAGAAAAGGATGTAAAATATGATATCTATTATTGGAGATATTCATTTAGATGAAAGTTCCATTGAAGAAATTGAACTTATTTTTGAAGAAATTATATCAAACTGTAAAGATGTAACTTATTTTTGGTTTCTTGGCGATGTTCTAAATCGGAAAAAACCGAGTCCAATTGAATATGATATAATAACCAAAATTCTTATAAGACTTCAAAAAATAGCCCCAGTTCTAATTATTACTGGTAATCATGATGAAACTACCTCAAAGATATCCGCCCTAGACTATACTCGTCATTTTGGAATAAAATTATATAATTTTAGTACTGTGGTAAAGATTGGAAATAAGTCTTATTATCTAGGACATCATTTTACCGATAAAGGTGATGAATTTGTTAAAGATGATAGGTTTAAAGTTGAGGATTTATCAAAAAAATATACATATAGTTTCTTGGGTCATAATCACCAATTTATTCAATTATCCAATAATGTATGTCATTTAGGGTCTATTATGAGAAAGTCATTTAATGAAGTTGATTATGGTTCACCCAAATATGCTAAATTAAACCCAGAAACAGGCTCAGTTGACTTCTGTGAGATAACATCAGCTATACCAATGTGCGAGGTCACATCCATAAAAGAAGCCCTTAAAATGGATTCTAGGGCTAAATTAAGGCTAGTTTTTACCTCATTTGAAGAGTATTTAAAGAGTATAAATAAACTTCTAGAGTTAAAGAAAAAATTTAAAGTATTTAAGGTAAGGCACAATTATACTCAAAAAGTCGAAAAAATAGCAACACCTGCACAGAAAGGTAGAAGTTTTTCTGAAATATTTGCGAAATTCTTAAAAGAATCTGTGAAGGATAAAAGGGTTAAATCTTTGATTGAGGAAAGTTTAAATGATTAGAAATCCAGATAGTAAATGTTTAGGTTGTCATATGAATTTAGAAGAAGAATATTATTTTTGTTCAATTACATGTGCGTGTTTATGCGGATATATGAATGTAAGAAAAGATGGTGAAAGAAAGGGTATGGAAGAATTAAAAGATAAAAAAATTAGAGATAAATTTTTAAATAATCCACCTTTGCGAGAACGACCAAACGACAAATATCTATAAGGAGAGGCTATGCTTGAGTTCACAAAATTTAAAAAAATACCTAGATTATCAAGAACATGTACTATTACAGAAAAGTTGGATGGGGCTAATGCAAGTGTAATGATTATACATTATCAAGACTTATTAACTTCATTTGTTGGAGAAGATTCTAAATCTAGGCAAGAAGAAATGAATGAATTTGTGGATGAATATTGTCTATATAAAACTCTAGCCATAACAGATGAAAATGATATTCTTTATATATTTGCGGGTTCTCGTAATAGGTGGTTAAATTGCTCAAAAAATGGAGATAATCAGGGATTTTCTAAATGGGTAAAGGCAAATGCTGAAGAACTATTAAAATTAGGTGAAGGTAGGCATTTTGGAGAATGGTACGGAAACGGAATCCAAAGGAAATATGGATTAGATGAAAAAAGGTTTGCACTTTTTAATGTAAAAAAATGGGTATCTCGGAGGGTTTTTATAGGTAATGAATTATTCAAATGTGAAAAATTAAAAGAAGGTGATAAAAGGGTTTTTCCACCAAGATGTTGTGAGGTTGTACCTATTCTCTACGAAGGAATTTTTGACACAGTTAAGATTGCAGAAGTTCTAGAAAAGCTTAGAATAGATGGAAGTTCGGCTGTTCCAAAATATTTTAACCCAGAAGGAATAGTTATTTATCACAAAGCATCAGGGCAATTATTTAAAAAAACGATTCTGGATGATGAGAAACCAAAAGGCCAAAATGAAAGATAAAATGATAGCCGATTTATTAGGAGAACCTTTTTCATTATCTGAAAAAGGAATAAGATTAGAAAAAAAGATATGGGATTGTGAATGTGAAATAGCTAATACATGGCTTGAACATTTCAATTCCAAACTAAGATATATAAATGGTAAATTAACTATATTGAAAGATAAATAATGAGAATTAACTCTCTATATCTAAAAAATATCCGTTCCTTTGAAGAAGCTGAAATAACTTTTGTTAAATCAAATTTTATTACAGGATGGAATTTAGATACTGGTGATGGTAATGGGGTAGGAAAGTCTACTGTTATCATAGGTATTCTGCTTTTACTTGGCGGTGCTAAATTCTCTGATATAAACTTAAAGAAATTCGTTAAAGATGGAGAGAAATCTGCAGAATTAAATGGAGTTATAGAAGTAGGGGATGATATTATAGAGATTGAAAGAATTTTAAAAGTTAAAGGTTCAAGTACACTTAAAATCAAAATTAATGGAAAAGACCCTGAATGTGTTTCTGCTAAAATTTATCAAGATAAACTTTTTGAATACATTGGGTCAGCAGAGAACTTTAAAAAATTTAGGATAATCGATGCTTCTAGTGGAATTAATATTTTAGATTTTACTTCGGGTCAGCTTAGAAAAACTTTAATGGGCATTTGCCAAGATAAATTTGACGGAGTAAGAAAGAAGATACTTGAGAAAAAGAATTTATATGAAAAGTATAATAAGAATGCTGTTATTTATAAACATGCACCTTCTATTAAGAGAAGTGAGATTTTAGAATCAGCTATTAAGAGTTTAGAAACTTCTAAGTTAAATGAATTAGTTAAGAAGATTCAATCCTTTCAGATAGATAAGAATAAATTATTAACTCAAAAAGGGAAGTTATCTCAAGTCAAAGATATTAAATCTAGGCAAGTAGCGAAATTACAGGCAATGAACCAATGTCCAAGTTGCTTTCAAACTGTACCAAAAGAGCATACAGCTAAAATCTGTGAAGGATTACAAGCTGAGTTCCAAGGTGCTGTAAAGCAAATTACAACTCTTCTTAGTGAATTAAAAATGTATGATGATATTCTTCAACAAGAGGAAAAGAAAAAAACAGCTATCTATACAAGAAAGCAAAAGTTAAGCGGTTTAAAGTCAAAGCTACAAACAAGATTAGCCCAGAAAGAATATGTATATACAAAAGAAGATGTAGAGATTGCAAAACAGGCTATAGATATGATAGATGCCTTTGGAAATTTCTATGTAGTAGAATGGGTTAAGGTAATTGAGCCTATTGTAAATTCTTATATTAGTGAACTTAATATGTCAATGAAATTTATTCCTGATGAAAAAGGTGATATAGAAGTAACAATCACTAGGAATGAAAAAGAGTTTACATATGACATGCTTTCACAGGGGGAGAAAATATTTATCTCTACTGTATTTAAAATTGCTCTTTTAATGGAGAGGCAAGAGAGTGGATTGATTGTTGCTGATGAAGCCTTTAATTCATTATCAGGTGAAAATTTGAATCGGATTTTAGAAGTCATTTCAAATTTACCAGTACAATTATTATGTATTTCACACAATCCTGATATAGATAAGGCATTAGCTTCAGAGATTTTTATTCAAAAAGAAAATGATATATCAACAATAAAGGAGTAAACATTAATAAAGGAGAAGCAAAAATGTTTAAAAAAATCAAAAAGTATTTCGCAGACAGAAAAGCAAAAAAAGCTAAGTTGGCTGAAATGAAAAAGTATCAGAAGTATTATGAGATTTTACAGTCTGGTCAATTATTCATTGAGTTTGTTATAAAAGATATGGAACTATCAAAAAAGAACCATATGAACAGACATGAGCGTAGAAGAATGGAATCCGACTTAATGAAAAAAGGTAAAATTACTCCAGAGATAGTTGCTCATTATAAAATGAAAATTCAGCAAGTATTTAAATATATTGACCAACAAACAAAATTATTAAATAAACCTCCAGTTAAAATTAAAACTCAGGCTCCTAAAAGAGAAATTAAAGAAGGTCCTGTATGTAAAGGTGGGTTAAATACGAAACCATCAACACCTAGACCAGATGCTCCAAAGGGGCAGAGTGTAAAATAATGAAACCTTCAGATAGGCTTATCATTGTAGGTGGTGGGAATTCTATTGCGGAAGGTATAGAGAAAGGCCTGTGGAAAAAGATATCAAAGGAATATACCTTTGGAATTAATTCATCTATCAATTTCCATACTCCTACTGTACCAGTATTTTGTGATTGGTATTTCTACAAAGCTAACAAAAAAGAGTTAGATAAATATCCTTTAGTTTTGGGTAAGTTTGATGGAAAGATTGGTAATTCAGATAAACACAGATGTCCTGAAGGTAACAACCTCATTATGCTTAAACCTAACAAAGCATATCAAGGAGCAGAATCTTGGGAAAAAGGATTTTATTCAGCTATTCTAACTGGGTGTTTTGCATTAACTTTAGGCATTGCTCTTGGCTTTAAAGAGATTTATTTGTTGGGATTTGATTTTAAAGAAGTCAATGGTAAAACTCATTTCTATCAAAAAGATTCCTTAGATAAACAGAAGGTTGGAAAAATAATTGATAATCATGGTCATGTTCGATGTGGAATTGGGAAAGATGAGAGAGGTAATTTTAGAACTGGATGCTATAATAAATCACCTTCTTTACATTTTAATGAATTCAAAAAAATAAAAGAGGGGATTCAAGTTTATAATGTTTCTTTGGAATCTAAAATAAAAGTATTTCCAAAGATTTCTTATAATCAATTTTTTAAATCTCTAGAAGAAACGCCAAGAGTTGTTTTACAACATAAAGCCAGTCTAGAAATTAACGAGTTAGTAGAAACATTTATGAGGTCATTTGAATGAGGTGTAAACATTGTGAAAGAGAACTTCCTAATAAAAACTGGAAAACATCAGATGGTAAATGTATTTGGTGTGATTCTAAATTAGCATTAATCGTGAAAATAAACGAGGAAAAAGAATGAGTTTAATTAAAAAAATATGGGGTACTAGGCAAAGATTATTAGTGACACATCAAGCGGAAATAGATTTGCTTTTCTTAGATGCAAATACTGCTTGCTCTATTCATAATCATGAAAGTAAAGTAAATAGATTTATATTATTGTCTGGAGCTGTTGAGGTTAAAACTGATTTAGGTACTAAAAAATTAGTTATAAATGAACCTTTTGATGTTGAACCTCCAACAATACATCAATTTATTATAAGAAAAAATTCTGTAATGATAGAATTAGCATTTGTGAGTGAGAGTGGATGGATTGAGGCTAATGATATAAATAGAATAGTTCAAGGAGGTAGAATTATTAATAAAAAATTTATTACATTAGATGAGTTAAGAGAAAAAGGAAAGTTGGAGCTATAATGAATGAATTAGACCAATTAAAAGAATACATTAAAGGTAAACGTCTATTAATAGTAGGAGGGGCACCTTCAGCATCAAACCAACCTGAAGAATGGTATAGTTCTTTTGATATCATCGTAAGGTGTAATAATTATAAAAAGATTAATAGTTATAGAACAGATATTTTCTTTTCTTATTTTGGTAGAAACATTAAGAAAACAAAAGAAGAACTATCTAGTGATGGTGTTAAGTTTCTAATTAATAAATGCCCTAATAATGATATGACAGAAAAATGTGCCAAGTATAATATAAACATGGCTGATTATAGATGGATTTATGATTTAAGAAAGGACTGGTGGTTTTGTCCTCTTGTTATTTTTACTGAAGAAGAATTGATTAATCAAATAGAATTATTAGGTGGTTATATGCCTACAGTTGGACTTTCCGCAACTTTATTTTTAAAACAATTCACAAAGCCTACCATAATTGGATTTGACTGTTTTGAATCAAACATACATAATTTAAGTGAGCCTTGGGATAAAAGTGGCAATCATGCTATTGCTAAAGAAAAACTAATATTAACACATTTAGCACAGCACAAAGATATTACATGGAAGCTTTAAGAAATTATATAATTAATAATAAATTAACATTATTGCATCCAGATAAATTGACCAATTTTTACTATGCAATTATAGAAATTAAAAAAATAGGTTTAGAAGGTGTATCTGCTGAGTTAGGAGCTTTTAAAGGAGGTTCATCTTTATTTATCGCACAACTACTCAAAAGAACTCACTATGTATTTGATACTTTTGAAGGAATTCAAAACAGTGGAAAATTAGATTCTTTAGAGAATGGAGCATTTAGTAACGTAGATGAGAAGTCAGTTCGTGAATTACTAAAAGATACTGAATCAGTAATTGTAAAAGGTTTATTTACTGGTAATAGAAAAGATGAACTTTTTTGCTTATCTCATTTCGATGGAGATACATATCAATCCTGTAAAGATTTCTTAAATTATTTTTATAGAAATACAGTAAAAAACGGATATTTATTTTTTGATGATTATGATTTTGAAAATGCAATAGGAGTAAAAATAGCAATTGATGAATTTTTATTAGAAAACAAATCGCATCAGAAAGCATTTGTATCAGCCAATCACCAGTTTTGTATAATCAAATAATGGAGTAATATAACCAATGCAAATAAATGACAAACTATATGAAAGAATTTATGACGAGTTTGAAGATTATGGAAGGGCTATTTATAATCATTGCCCTGGAATCAGAGTCTACGCTCATTATAAAGAATTTCTTTCAGGGAAAATAATTGACTTAGGTTGTGGTACTGGAGAAACTGTTGAATTTTTAAGAGGTAAAAAATTCGAAGTTGTTGGATTAGATTGGATAGAACCAAAAAGTGCATTTTGTAAAAAAGCTAATATTACTTTAAAGAATAAACTTGGTCGATATAATATTGCAACATGCTTTGATGTTATTGAACATTTAAATAATGGTAAAGTAAAAGGATTATTTACTAATATGACAGCATGTAATAGGCAGATATTTACAATTGCAAATAATCAGTCAGTCATAACATTTTATGATGGTAAGAAAATTGACCTACATATTAATAAGAAATCATTCAAGGTTTGGCGAGGAATTATTTCAGATTATTTTGATATACTTCATGAGATTCCAATTAAAAGCTATCAGAGATTATATATTTGTGAAAAGAAACATGAAACAGAAGAATATAATAAATACATGGCAAATTTTTTAAGAAAACAAGGTTACAGAGTGGAGAAAATTAATGAAAAAACTACAAAAAAGAAATAAAGGTTATTGGTTCTATCCTGTAACAGATTTCGTCTATGATGAAAATTATATTAAAAAGTATGAAGTATATGCAGAAACCTCTATGGGTGAATCTCTTTTGCAAGCCAGATTAGATATAATCAAACTTTATAATAATTTATTAGATATAGGGGTTGGTTGCGGAATAGTAATGGATAATAAGGAAGGTGCAAAAGGATTTGATGTAAATCCTGTTACTGTTGAAAAATTAAAATCTGAAAATAGATGGTACAATCCTTATAAAGAAGACTTAAATGAGTTTGATGTTGTTTCTTTTTTTGATAGTTTTGAACATATTGAGTTCCCTGCAGAATTATTAAATAAAATTACTACACAAACTGTAGTTATAGCTATCCCTATTTTTAGTGATTATAATAATCTTTTACAATCAAGGCACTTTAGACCTGATGAACATTTTCATTATTTCACTTTTTTAGGTTTTTTAAATTATATGGATTGCTTGGGATTTAAGTGTAAAAGCGTTTCTGATGTTGAAATAATATTGGGTAGAGAATCAATTTATACATTTACTTTCAAAAGAGGATAATTATGAAAATAGTAAAAGGTGCTTCTGGTTTTGGAGATGCTATTTATATGAGAGTTGTCATGGAATGGTTATTAAAAAATAGACCAGATAAGTATATACTTCTAACTAAATATCACGACGTATTTGCTGATTTGCAAATGGAAACTTTGGATTTATTTGCAAAAGAAAATGTGGATTATTATTGTACATATATTCATGCTAAGAATACTATGTCAACTCAATTCAAAGATTTATTATTTAGAGGGCATTTGCCAGAAATACCATTTACAAGTGATTTAAAAAATAAAAAACCTACAGGAAAAACATTAGTTATATCGCCATATCCTCCTATGAATGGAATATCCTCGGCTATTGATATGATGCCTAAAGAAGAAGAATTTAACAAATTTATACAATCATATAAAAATGTAGAATATATTATAAAGAAATATAAATTCTTAGAATTGATAGATTTATTTAATTCAGCTAGTCTAGTAATTGGGCAAGTAGGATGGGTTGTTCCTATGGCACAAATGTTAGATGTACCATTAATAACCATTTTTACAAAAAGAGCTTTAAATAGTTCAAACAAATTTATATCAACCATTCAGGCATATAAAATAATAGAGAAGCCTACTACTTTTATTAAAATAATGGAGTAACTTGACACCATCTAAATTATGTGGTATACTTAAAGAAAGGAGAATATATTGACTAATGAAATCTTAATGAGGCGTATTTGTAAATTGATAGCCATGACTAAAGCTATTTCTGAGGTTCAAGTTTGGAAACTTTATGAAACTACTGGTTCAATTGATGAAGTCTTACTAAAATTGTCAGAATAAAGGATAAATATGATTAAATTTTTAAAAACAAATCAAGGATTCTTGATTATATGTGTTGTATTTTCACTTGTTAATAAATTCCCTATTATATCATTTGGGATGGTAATATCATGGATTTTATTTTTAACAGGTCTCTATTATAAAGAGAAGGCTACTATGGAGTTCTTTGATGCATTGAAAAATATGGAAACTGGGATTTATAAAAATATCTTGCAAGCCTTTGACAAACATCTGTGTAAGGCGAGTCGAGTATTAAAGGCTGTTGCTCATATGAAAATTACTACTGATGAAACAAAAATGATTAAAAAGTTATATCAGATTCGTAGGTTAGCTTACAATCTTATGAAAAGTAAGGAAACAAAATGTGTAAAATGACGGATTCTCAGGAGTTGCTAAGATTATATTTACTGCAACGTGATAAGATGAGTGAATTTGAAAAAGATATTATTATAAGAACCCTTTATGTTCATTTGCTATCAGAAGAGAGAAAGACTGAGAAAGGATAAATAATGTACACTACTTTTTATTATATGATGTTAATTGGGTATTTAGGCGTTTCTTTCCAGGTTCCTGGATTAAAAATGAAATGTATAGGGATTTTGCTTGTTATTACAAACGCTTTAATATTTTGGAGATAATTATGTTAATAAATATTTTAGGATGGATAGGGAATATAGGATTTGTTTTGGGAGCATTTTGGATTGCGAATAAAAATGTTCATGGATTTACGGCTCAGTTACTAGCCAACGGATTATATGCTTGGCAGTCAGTAGTTATGAATAATTATCCATTATTATGTTTATCAGTTGTTTTAATAGGTATAAATGGATATGGGATTTATAATTGGAGAAAAAAGGAGCAAAGATGAGAAGCGGAAAAATAAAAGGAAGAAGCAGTGTAACTTATCAACATAAATTAGATAGGGTTAAGAAATGGCACGCCAAAAGAGTCAAAGATAATGCTTTAGCTGTTAAGGAAGGTAAGAAAGTTAAAAAACTTAAACCTCTTAATTTTTATGTAGAAAAATTAAAACAACCTACAGGAAAATAATATGAAGAAACTATTTATTATATTTTTATGCATTTTTCTTTCTGGCTGTACTACTTTCAGTAAAACTAAACTTAACCAACATAACCATCAAATATATTTACAAGGCTTTTATGATGGATATCTGTCACATGTTTTAAAGCTACTTGAAAATTAGAATGTGGTGTAAAAAAGGATAATATGAAAAATATGTTTTAACTGAAGAGCAACTAAAGCAAATTTTTAAGGCTGGATTCTGTAGTTCTTCTGAAGGTTTTAATGGTGAATATAGAAATAATTATGGAAGAGGCTTATTAGATTGTGAATATTATGAAGAAAGTAATATTACATATAAAATGCTTTTTGAAGATTCTATTAAAAATTTAGAGGTATTTACCAATGTTAAATGAAATTTTTTTTGGTATTGCAGATAATGGTATTTTAATAGGTGGAGCTATTTTAGGATTCTCTTTGGAAGATTTAATTAATGACAAATTGGCTGATTTATTAAGAAAGAAAAATTATGTATTAAAAACTAGAGTGACTGGGTTGAGTGGTTCATTGCTCGGCGCTGGTTTAGGTAATTCTATATCTGATTTTATAGGTGGGTTTTGTGTTTCATGGCAATTAGCTGTGGGTTCTTTTATTGGATGTATGCTCATTGTAATATTAGCTTTACCAATAATATTTAAAGTAGGAAGTAAAAATGAAATATAAAATTGTAGACCAATTTGAAATCTCAGGGAGAGGTACTGTTATTTTAGTAGAATTTAAAAAACCTATTTTAAGAAAAGATATTAATTTGATGGGGAAGAAGGTTAAAGGTCAAAAAATTATAGGTATAGAATTAGCAGGTCTTGGTGACTGTTGTTATCATAAAAATGCAGGATTATTAATAAGAGAGAAGAAATGATGTGGAATAAATTTTTAATGTTAATTCTAACTGGAAAATATTTTTAATGAATAAAAATAGAAATATCTTAATTTTTTATATATTTGCGATTTTAACATACTCTGGTCAGGGTATCATGGGTTTATTTGGTCAGATACAATATTATTTTTTACGTGAAATATCTGGTTTAACCTTAACTCAAGTTAGTTTAATATCTTTTGTTATTGGTTTACCCTGGGTTTTAAAAATGTTTATAGCATTATTATTAGATTATCTACCTATCAAGGGTTATAGAACTAAATATTATTTGTGGATGAATTGTGTTGGTTTAGTTTTTAGTTATATAGCAATGATATTGTTTGGACTTCATATATGGACTTATTTATTATTTGGTTTTTTAATTAATTTTTTTATTTCATTAAATGATATTTGCTGTGATACCACAATGGTGGTTTATGAAAAGAAATATAATATGGCTGGTAAAGGTGTTTCAGTTCAATGGATGGCATTAGGTGTTGTTGGACTATTTACAAGTTTGGTCGGGGCTAAGTTAGCGGAATCAATGAATTATATTTTAGCCTATAGTATTTGTCTAATATTTCCTTTTATGTTCATGCTTTATTTAAAGTTTTTACATCAAGAAGATAAATATAAAAAACAAAAATTTAATTTTAAAAGTTTAAGTACACATTTTAAAAATAAAAGCTTTTTAATGGGTTTATTATTTATCGCCTGTTTACAGTTAAGCCCCTCATTTGGACTAGGTTTAATGGCTGAAATGAGAGAACATATGGGTGTGTCTAAAATGTTTGTGGGAGTTTTGGGTTCAGTCGGAACAATTTTTGGTCTTATTGGATATATACTTTATTTTAAATGGGGTAAAGCGTTTAATTTGAAAAATTTATTAATTTTTTCTATTATTTTTTCAGCAATAACAAACTCAGCTTACTTATATATACCAACACAATGGCATATTATGGTATACAGTATTATATTTGGGGCTTTTAGTGGAATCTCTTTCATGTCTATAATGACCTTTATGACAAAAATTGTCCCCAGTGGTAATGAAGGAGTGTTATATGCCTGTGTTACTGCTCTCTCTAATTTTTGTGCTAGAGGTAGTGGTATTATGTCAGGTGCTATATATGACCATTGGGGATACTCAACAAATGTTATTTTGTCTTCTGTATTAACGTTATGCTGTTTATTTATAATTCCTAAATTAAGATTGGAAAAATTAAATGAAAATTAAAAAATATGTCAGTAGAGATGTCATAGAATCTATTGCAATTCTTTTATCTAAAACATGCATATATTCTGCCTATGATATTAGAAATGCTATTTTACAATTAAATTCTATTGATGATACCTTAATAGTTATTCAGGAATCATTAATGCAAGGTTTATCTTTAAATCATTTAGTATATTTAAGATTAAAAGGAAAGGATGAAAAATGACTTATTGTCCTAAATGTCGAAAACCAACTAATAATGGTATGCAGTATGAATTTACTCAGGATTTTAGCTCTCAATTAAAATTGGTTATTGTTATATGTGAAGATTGTGGAACAGAAAAATGTCGTTATTTAGAAAAAGGAGATTTAAATGTATAAAATAACTTATGAAGATGGTACATTGTTTAATGGTGGAACTCCAGCACAATCAGGTTGGAATAATATCTCTAATAAACCTATTAAAAATATTGAATATGTTTTAGGTAATAAAAAAATAGTTCTAGAAGGCTATGAAATGTATAATCATTTAGTAGAATATGTTACTATGTTAGGAAAGGGTCAACAGATATCAAAAATTATTTTAATGGGTTTGGAAGGAAATTATGTTACTAAAATTATTTTTAACATAAAAAAACATTCTATCGAAAGACAGAATGTTAAATTAGGTTACGAGTATAATGGTGGTATTACAACTGGTTGGAAAAAAGGTGTTAAAAAAGGTACTGGTAGCTTTAATCTATTCTCCAAAAATTAGACGGATTATAAATAGATACAACTAATTGAGCTTTATGTGGAACATTAACAGAAAGCATATCAGCAATATAAAATGTTGTAGTAACCCTTACTTTTTTTAAAGCAGAACCAAAAATATCCTCTATTTCAAAAAAGTTTGAAGATTGTGATAATGGTAGCATTTGACTATCATCCGCACCTCCTTCTTGCCTATAAACTAAAACTGTAGATATATAAGGAATTAATCTCTCATCAAATTTTTCAAATATAGTTTCAAAAGAAATAAACTGTGTCTGCAAACTTCCTACACCTTCATCATCTAATTCCAAATCTAAATCATACCATTCAGTATTAAGATTATGAATTACTTGTGTATTATAAGAAGATAAATTAGCGTTAGTAACCTTATCTGATAAACTTTTATTAGACGATACTTGCCTAATAATAACATTGGTATTATCTATGCTTCTATTTCTAATATTATTTATCTTACCCATATTAAAATTCCTTAATCTCTAAACGTTTTGTATCTACAATATCAATAGGAGAAATCAAAGTAACTAAAACTCTTATCTCAATATCTTGTGCAAGAGCTTTATAAAAAGATAGAGATTTATCTGTATGATTCTCATCTGTAAGCTCATAAAAATCACCAGAAACTTCTGGTGTATAACCATCATTATAAACATCTGCAGTATATGCAACACTTTCTCTAGCAGGAGAAGCCAACCAAATCCTTCCTTTAACGTTCAGTTTATATACTAATGGGTCTTTTGTTTTAGTCCAACACATAAATTCATAGGGATGTTTAACATCCATATCATCTAATTTAGTAATTGGATTATTACCTGGATTTACTTTATGAGTAATAACACTATGAGGAGCAGAACCTCCCCAAGTTGCGTTTGCTGTATATTGAGAACGTGTAGGCATATTAGATAAACCAATTCCATCTACATCAACTTCCCACCCAAGTTTATCACTAGCCCAATGTAATTGATAAGTATCATCTTCATAAAAGGCAAATGCAGTAATAGTATCATCAGATAAGCCAGAGAAATCTCCATCAGTAATTATCCAACGAGTTGAACCATAAGTAGGTTGATATACCCATTTACCTTCGCCAGTATCATAATAATATAGAAATCCATCTTGGCAACCTATTTTAGTTGTATTTTGAAAAAGAGGTACTGATGATTTATATCCAAAAGAATTTGTAGTAACTGAATCCCAAGTATCAGGCGGGTCTTCTGTCCATGTCACAGTTTTATAATGCCCATATCCAGAAACACTAGAACCAGTAATATTTGTAAAACTAAAACCTTTCCAATATTTATAATTTAAATGGCCTTCTCCAACATCAGTTACATCCCAATAAGTTTCTATTATATATGCGGTTGCCCTTCTCCAACGCCATTTTTTTCCATCTACATCAGTCCATTTTAAACTATAAACTCCACTTAAATTAGACCCTCTAAACCATCTAGTAGTATCAGCTACGGAAAATTCTCCAGCTTGTAACATAGCTTGTGTTTTATAACGAACTGGGGCATTATATCCTTTATAAATTAAAGAACTATCTCCCCAAATTTCTTGATAGGAATCACCAGATGAATAATTTTTACCAAGATAATCAGTTGGTTGAAATGGAAAAACTCCTACTAAATCCATTTCTGGTTGTTTTTTAACCATAATAGTTAATTTAGCAAAACCCAGATATGCACTTGGAACATTTATATTTTGATGAATATCAAAAAAAGTTTGCAATGGAGCAGGGTCGCCTTGAATAGCTGTGGAACCTGTTGCATTAGTAGCATAACCAACCCAATCAGAATCATACAATACTTTTGGTGTTTTAATAGCATATTCTCTTGGATGGGCAATGGAATAATCATATTCTTTCTTAATTAATTCATTTTGATTTTCTTTAGATTGTCTATCAAGTTTATCTATTTTTCTAGGAGTATTTTCATAACTTTTCATTATATTTTATATCCTTGTTGAAGAGAATATCTCCTAGTGTTTTCTATTAAAATATCAAAGTCCAAGTATAATGGTAAATAAACTCCTGGCTGAATTGAGCCATCTGGATTAACTGGTTGAAGGTAAGCAATAATACTAGCTAAATAAACATAATATCCACCTGTAATTACACCACTTTCTGTTGATTCTTCAATATATTTCCATTTTTGATTTACACTATGAAAAAACCAATTAGTTCCACTCTCAACAGTAATAGTACAAATAGACCCTTCACAAATAATATCCCCATAAACAATAGGGTCAATTTCTTCTTCTTCACTATAAAACACTGGAATAACCTTTACACCAGATAAAGCCCAAGAAGGCATATTCTCAAAAGGCACACTAATTTCTACAGCATAAATCCAGTCTTTATGGTCTGCATTCATTGGATATTTTTCTAAAATCTTTAAAACTTGTGGCTTTTTAGTAACTGTATAAGTAGCAGTTTCTACTCTTCGAAATTTAATCTTTTCAATATTATTTTGATTTCTACTAACATCTTCCCATAAATGTTGTAATTTTCTTGTTCTCTCTTTAACCATTATTCACCTTTCCAATATGGAGAAGGAAGGAAGTTATACCCTATACCTTGTGAAGACCTTGAAGAAGGTAAAACATATTTTTCTGTAATTAACACTTCATAAGCCTCAGTAATATAATCTTCTTCATTTGGATATCTATCATCAATTTCTTCCAATTCTGATTGTGATTTTGTATTATCAGTTTTTAAAGTAACCCTCATAGTTTTTGAATCTATAGTAATAGTTTTTATACTAACAGGAAAACCATTACTATTGTTAAATATTCCAGATGATGTAGTATTATCAACATTAACTCTATTTAATAATGCCATATTATAATAATGATAAGCATCAATAGAAAGTTGCATATCAACTGTTGTCTTTGGTAAAATTGCCCCGTTAATACTTTGCAATTTTTCATATTCTAAATCAGCTATTAATTGAGTATATCCTTTAGTAATAGTCACTTCATTCTGTACCTTGCCAACATAATTATAACTTTCTTCTTTTACTGTATACAAGCCATCAGCTTTATCTTCATAGCGTTTGCTAGTTCTAAATTGACCATTCTGAACACTGACTTCTTTAAAGGGCGCTTCTCCAATTTCATAATAACCTAATTCATCAACCTTATCATCAAATAATCTTTGCATCCAATATGCTACACCCTTTAAATACCAAGTATCAGCAGATACAGAGCTCAAGCTTGTTCCAATATATTTATAATCTGAACCAGCCCAAGATACAGGAGAAACATAATTTAAAGCAGATACTTGCCAAAAATATGTCATATCATTTTTGAAATCAAAAGTTCCATCATCTATTTTTTTAGCATTATCACCTTGAAAATTAGAAGTATATTCTATAGCTCTTCCTCTAAATTGCTGTTGTGTAATTCTTTGACCTAATGCAACTTTAATACCTTTATAAAATTCAGGTGTTTCAGTTTCTGTATCTATTGATGGGTCAATATAAGGATTATAGATTATTGGATTCTGTATTAAGACATCATAAATACTAATATCTTCATCTTTAGAAGGTAATGATACTGTAATATTTTTACTATCAGTTGCAGGCTGTGAACTTTTAGCCGTTACCGAAATATATTCTGTATTTTTTGCGTATTGACAATCTATATTTGCAACTTTACCAGTAAATTCAGTTCTTCCATTTATAATAACCACTAAATTATTTTGATTAGTAAGTTCACTTGCACTTCCATCCAATGTTTCATTAATATTATCATGATTTCTAGCAAGAGAAAATATAGCCGTGCTTTCAGAATCTATTGTATGAGTTACAACAATAGAATCCATAATTAAATCGCCTTCAGTTAATGCAGAACCATTTACAGTTATAACAAAATCTTCTCTACCAATTGGTGTAAAAGTTCCTACTGCAGGCAACCATTTAAAATCAGTTTTTAAAGTTTCATTTACATTAGCTAAATATTGAAAATTTGTATCAAGGGTTGTAGCTTTTATCCAGTTAAAATCTGTATCTATAGGAGCAAAATAAGCTATATTATAATAAAAATTAGTATTTAAAGTTTGACTTGTTCTCTCGTCTATCTGATATAATTCACCAACAGAATTCTCAGTGCTTGTAAATGTTAAATAAAATTCATCTAAAGTATCTATTGTTAATAAATCATCTGTATCAGATAAATTAATTAATGTTTGATTATTTGGGTCTGCTACTTCTACCTTTATAACAATACCATCAGCACATGCTACATAATAATAACCCGTATCTTCATTGTAAGCAATATCCTGGGCATTTTTAGCACCTGTTAAGGTATATCCAGTCCATATAGGAGAAGAAGGAGTAGAAATATCAATAGTATAAAGTTTTGCAGGATTTGTATCTGTAACCAAAACGAGAGGATTATGAGAAATAATTTTCGTTGCATTATTTATAGTTTCTGCTAAACTAATTGACCAAGAATCATTTAATGTAATTGTTTCATTTAAAATTTTGATTGCAGGATTAGTCTGGATTTGCCAATTATCATCCAAAGTTACAGTTTCATCAATAGAAGTAATAGCTGGATTAGTTTGCATTTGCCAAGAATCATCTAAAGTTACAGTTTCATCAATGTCTACTTCATCTCCAGAATAAGCTTCTGTAGGTGGTGTAAAATTAGTAGTCCATCTAGCAATACCCTTTGAATATCTAACTTCATCCATCCATCCATTTAACCAATAATTAGCCAAAGGAAATGCACCAATATATAATGGAACAGAACGGTCTATAAAAGAACCAGAAAATGTTTGAGTAGAACCTATTTGAGTTCCATCAACATAACACTTTATACTATTACCAGACCTAACTATAGCTATATGATACCAAGTATTTGCTGTTGGCGACCATGAAAAAGTAGAATCATAAGTTCCACCATAATCTCTAAATCTAATATGAGCTCCACTTTCCCAAGCAATATAAAAATAACTAGACCCACTAACTTCTCTAGTAATAAAACCTTGACTTCCTGCAGTAGAAGCCATTATAACTCTGAAATCAATAGTAAAATCTCCACTACCAAAATCCCAATCTGAAGAATCAGGTACTGAAAGATAATCACTATTACCATCACATAATAATGAACCAGTTCCAAATACTTTTTGAGCTGTGTCAACTTGTGCAGTAGCTATAGCTGAAACTGAATGAGATTCAGCAGAAGCGTCTGGGAATGATGTAGAAGTATCTATTCCATCACAGTGAAGTAAAAGTTTTGTATAACCATCATTGCCTGCCATAATTTATCCTTTACACTGAAATTTAGTCCAAACTCTTATAATTAAACTCTAGCAACAGTTATCTGAGCAGTTACCAATAAATCAATATCAGCACTAATTGATAATGCTGAAAAAACAGTTCTAGCTAACATAGTTGAACCAGAAGCTGTAACACTGTCAAAAATTCCTGCTTCAGTAATATCTTCAGATACACCTGAACCAAACGTAAAAGTTTTACTGAATTTTGCTTTGTAAGAAGCTTCATATGATAAGGTGGCTAATTCTCTAGTATATTCTGTTTCTAGAGAAGTATCAGAATTAGTTACGGCTGTAGTACCAGTACCAATAGCTAAAGCTCTGAAATAAGTAGCACTATTTCCATTAATTAATCTAGCCATTCTTTCTAGCCCATCATTAACAATAGTATTACAAATTTCTCTGCTATCAATTACTTTACCAGTAACTGAATCAACAGCTTCGAGTTTCCAATTCTCGACAAATTTGAATGTACCTGCGTTAATATTTCTCATTTATTTTCCCTCTCTTTTTAAGGTGTTAATGGAGTTATTTCAAATTCATAACTCCCACCTGTGTTTTGATAAACCCTAACTAAATTTGCAGGGGATGTATTTGTTACTATATATAAATCGCCAGAAATACTATCTTCTGTCAAAGAAATTGCATCTGTTACTGCATTACCAGTTTCAATTAAGTCTACTATTTCATCAAAAATACCAGTAAGACCCATTTTAATTAATTTAGCATTCTCGCCTGAACCAGAACCAGGTGTTAGATACCATAAATCTGAACCAGAAACTAATAAATCTACAGGAGCTTCTGTTATGCCTGAAGGAAGCGAAAACTCAGTGAAAGATGTTAATGGATTGTTTACAGCATATCTTGCTCCAATTAATGTAGAATCATTATATGCTAAATATAAATATGCTCCATCTATAATCATCTTATTAATCATATCTACAGTTATATCAATATCATAATATAATTGTGATGGATTGAAGGCACTGCGTTTTTGCAAAGCACAATTGCCACTCACATCTTGTAAATAAGCCAGCCAAATTTGGTCATAAGCTTGGTCTACAACTTGAGCTGTGATTTTGTTTTCTGTAAATGTATATCTCTTATCTTCCATGATATTCTGCACTCACTAAATAAAGGTTTGAATGTTTGCGGTCTATTTTCTTATCATCATATTCTACTACAGCATATACTATTCCCTCTTCCTTATCAACCCAATAATCGTAAGGAAAAGGATAGACTTTCTTTTCTTCGGGTTGTTGTTTCATTGAAGTCACCAGCCTTTGTTGATTTAATCAGTTCGACGTCCATTTTACTGCAATAATAGGATTTGCGCTACCTCCAGCAGAGGCTGTTGAAGGAATAATAATCTTCAACTGACAATATAATGTATCTGCTCCTGCTAATGCACCATTTTCATTATTCAAAAATAAGAAATATCCTGAACCAGAACCTGCTAATCTACTTCCTGTCCAATTAGAACCAGGTAAACCATCTGTGGTTGTTATACCTCTCCACCATGATAATGAAGCTGAACCTTCTCCTAATGTGACTTCATCAATTGAATCCATATCAGTATCATCCCAAACTTCTAAAACAGGTTCTGAAGCTGTTGCTCCATCAAAATCAAACGCTAAAACATAGCGTTTATCCTGATTACCCATATTAAAAATTTCTTTTAATTCAGATTCACTGATATCTTGTAAAAAATATTTTGGAACAATTAATTCAGCTCCAGTTATAACCACTCCTGCAGAAATTAACTGAGCTTGTGTTGGAATTGGTTCCCCATCTTTAACTACATCTGAACCTGCAGAAAAAATCAATGTATCATTTGTTGGACTTATTTCTGTAAATTCAGCGCCACTAGAACCCAATTCAGTATCTTGAGTGCTCGTATTAGCATAAATTGCTAGTGCCATTTTATTATCCTCCAATAATAAGATTATTATCTATTACATATCTATAATAAGCATACCAGTAATCTCTATTAGATATCGTCTTATTATGACATTTTACTTATAATTACCATGTTGAAACTCTTAATGTCAAGGTTGCATATTGAATATTGTATCTACGACCTTCATCCCACTGTATAGGTATTAATCGTTTTACTTTATAATCTTTTGTAGTAGAAGCTGTACGACCAATTTTTAATACATAAGATGTATTTTTTACAATCGTACTTTCTACTGCATCTATTTGTGCAATTAAATCTTCGTAATCATCACCTGTCAAAACAAATCTAAGCGTTAAATCCCAAGGAGCCTTATCAGTGCCGTCTATGATAATACTACCTCTACCCCTTAAACTACTGTGTTCTACATAGTTTCCTGGGTCTTGTGGCGAATTATCTGCAATTACTTTTGGAATAGTATAGATTTGTCCTGTTTCGGTTGAATTCCATAATACATATGTAGGAACCATAATAAGTTCTCCTTAATAATTATTTATACCTTCATTAAGAGCATCATTTAAAATAGTACCCTTAGTTTTTAATTTATCTGCAACAGATTGTCCAACTTTTTCTGAAAACTCTTTCAAATCATCTGGATTTAATTGAGCATTTACATTAACCTCAACTTTAGATTCCATCTTCAAAAGTTGCCTTTCAGCTCTACCTTGGCGAATAGCTACAGCAGTATTAAAGGCAGAAGGTCTTTTTCCTCTAATTGCTTCATCTTGAATAGGTATATTATAGCCACCTCTTAATCCTGGAGCCCCTGTAACACTGTCACCCTTAAAAAATTGTTTTGCTTGTTCACTCTCAAAGAAACCTTTAAACTCTTTCTGTACAATGGCTAATTCATCTTTATATCTACGGCCAAAATCTGATAAATCTATATCTCCAGATAATAAATTTCCAATACGCTCTGCAGTTTTAGTACCATGTTCTTGAGCTATTTTCATTAATCTAATAGTATCAGATTCAACTTTAGTTTGTTCTCTCTTTTCTTTAGTTATAGCATATTGGTATTCCAATTCCTGTTTAACCAAATCTAAATTAGTCCTAGATAAACCAAGTTGCTTTACTAATGATTTCTCAGCTAAAATCAATTGAGAGTCAATTGCTCCAGTAGCTTTAACTCTATCCAATTCTAATTTTAAAATCTCTTCTCCAATAGCTTGCTCTTGTGATACTGATAATTTTACAGGTACTTCGATATCTACTCCACCCTCATCTTCTAGTTTAGTCTTGATGTCTGATTTTAAATCAGCTAATTTAGTTCTTAATATATCTATAGTTCTTTCATCAAATTGAATAACTCCACCTTCTATTGCAACTTGAATTCTAGCTAATAAGTCTATCAGTTCATCAGCATTTAATTGATTTCCAAAAGCCCTACTTATTTCAAGATGTATTGCAGATGCTTCATCTGCTATATCTCTAAAACCATCTAAAATAACACCAATAGGTGCTCCAAAATTATATGCAAATATCTGACCTAAATCTTTTCCAAGTACATCAGCATAATCAATTGCTAATTCTAGCGTATCATTAATACCCTTTAAAGAATCTTTAAAATCCTCTGCACCAGTGATACCAATAAGAAAAGTTTTTCCAACTTCTTTCTTTAAATTAGTCATACGTTCAGCCTGACGGCCTATCGTATCAGTTACTTCCTCTAGAGATTTATTAAATTCATCTATATCACCAGTTAATTTTAAATTAGCTTGTAATGTATCATGAATGGCTATCAATCCTCTAACAGTTTGACCTGCTCTAACACCACCAAAAATTTCCTTAATGGCTTCTGCAGTTTCTGCTGATAATGACTTTTGAGCATTTAAATCTTTAATGGCCTTTGTGACCCTCAAAAAAACTGATAAAGTATCATCCGTAGATTTAGTAGTAATCCCTAATACTGGAGATAACTTCTGCAAATTATTAGTTAACTTTATGAAAGATGTACCAAGTAAACGACCAGTTCTAGTTCCCCTAATACCTGCAGTATGCAAAGTAGCCAGTAAAGCATTAGTCTGTTCCAAAGGAATTCCTAATGAATTCGCTACTGGTGCAAATCTTTCAAGTGCTCCAGAAAACTCATCTAAAGTAAAAGCATTAACTTTCCATAATTGATGCAATTGTGCTACAATCTTTTGCATCTTTTCATTTGGTGTTAAAGTATTATCTAATGTTTTTCCTAAAACCCTATAAGTTCTGGCTAAAGAATTAGCTATTTTAACTGTATCACCAAATAAAAGAATAGAAGCTTTGACACTAGCTTCTGCACCAGCCCAGGATTCTTCAAAAGTTAATCCAGTTGTAGCAAATTTTTGAAAAGCACTTGTAATATCCTCAACACTTTTTCCTGTTTCAATTGATAGTTCAGTTACACTTTTTCTTAATCTTTTAAAATTTCTATCTATCTCTTCACTGCTTCCAACCAAATTTTGTTTTGCTTTTTGAAGAATTTTATCAAAAGCGATTATATCTTTTACACCATTTTTAAATACATTAATAACTCCAGTTATAGCCCCTCTTAAAAGTAACCAAAGAGGGATAACTAAAATAGCCCTTTTTGCTAAAAATCCTACATTCTCACCAAAGGTTTTAGTAGCTTTTGAAGCTTTAGTGGTAGCATCAGTTGTTTTAGCATATTGCCCTGTAACATCAGTTAAACTACCTTTAGTCTTAACTAATTTTCCATCAGTTACAGTTAGAGTTCTAACAAAATTTTTATACTTACCATCTGCAGTTTGAATAACTGTTCCTGCTTTAAAAACTTCAGTTGAAACAGTTTTAAAACTATCACCAACTTTTTTCATACCTTTAGTTTGAGAAACTTTATCTAGACTGGTTTTAACAACATTAGTAGCTTTTTGAAAGTTACTTCCTAAAGACTTAGCCATTCGATTATTGACTTTTTCTAGTTCTCTAATTTTTCTAATGGCTTCAGAAGTATCTGCACCATAATGTATGACATAATCTTCCATAATTATTCGCCTCGAATCATCTCAACGGAAAATGGAGTTACTGCACTCGTATGTTTTCCTTTGGATTTTATTCTTCCCTTTTCCTGCTCTAATTTATTTCTACGAATCATTCGTTCTAATTCCTTTCCTCTATAATGAAGAAAAGCATCAGTCCGAACATCGTCATTAATCACGGTTTCATTTAGATATACCCATTCTTTATCACGTAACTCATTGAAAAGCATATCATATACTGTCAACCAGTGTAAAAATAATATTTGTAACCCACTGAAATTGGTTTTATTACTGAATAAATGTATACCAGAACAATCTTTCGAAGATTTATAAAGATTTTGCCAATAATTACTACGAGCCAATTTACGAATTGATATTTCATCAGTCATTTTAATTCCTTAAAGTTAAAAATAAACGAGAAAAACATAAGTCAGCCATGCTTGGCAAATTGGTTCTATCTTTATCATAATCTTCTACAGTAGGCCATACTAAAGTCCATTCATCTTTGTCTACATTCTTTTCAGTACACAATGCTGTTAAGTATTTAATATAAGTGGTTTCAACTTGATTCTCAATACTTACAGATAAATAATCACTAATTTCAACGGAAACTCTCATATGCTGTTGTTTTACTTTTACAATCATATCTTTCAAAGGTTTGACACGTTTAACTTCTTTTTCTCCTGTTGTTGCCAAAGAAATATATAAATCTTTTAATTTTTCAGCATATTTTTTCTTAATTCGTTCTAGACCTTCAATATCTATATCTTGTTTTTCTTTTAATACTTTAATCAAAGATTTACGTGTAATACTATTTTCATCTCGCAATAGTTTAATCTTCAAAGTATCCTCTACAGCTTTGGCCAAAGTCAAATCTTTTTGTGTTGGCATTTTAGCCCGATAAAGTTTATCATCGTGCATAAATGGTAACATATTAGATTTAACTATTGAATCATCTAATAGGTCAATATCTAATTCCTCAATTAATTCTTGTAAACTTTTTAATTTATCATCTACTTTCATACTTTCCTCCCTTACATAAATTGAAAATATATCTCGTTGAAACAAAAAAACCCTATCTTAATTCTTTTCGGAATCAATAGGGTCAAGATTAATTTTATAATATTGTAGACCTTTAGAATAGCATGTAAATTGCTTTTCTAGGTCACGGAAACTCTCATGAACTAATTCTTTAATTAGACTTCTCAATAAATCTTTTCTTTGAGAATCGCTCAAGTCTTTTTTATCAGCCAACACTTCATATCTCTTCATTAGCTTTCCTAATAAGATATATTTCTGTGCCTTACATGCTGATTTTATAAATTCATCACTGATATTATAAACCATACGTAACTCCTTACATTTGGGAGAGAAGTCAAAACCTCTCTCCCCATATCTATCTATATTATAGATTACCTTCAGTTTCAGTAATCAAAAGATTAGTTCCTTCTAATGAAAGTGGTTTAGTTCCAAAAGCGTTAGCGTCAAAATCTCTCGATTCATCACTAAAAGATAAACCAGTCATTTTATAACCAATCAAAAAAGAAGATTTTGTAGAATCTTCATAAATCTTAACAGTTACAGAAACTTCACCAAATAAATCTGGGTCAATTATACCCCAAGATTGCCCTGCTTGCCCCATCAAAGCCTCTTCAATTGTAGAATCTTTAATTCGACCATCTAGACTAACTGTAACATCAGTAGTTTCTACGTCTTTAAGTACTTTTTCATCACTACCTACAACTGCTTCATTAATTCTATTTAATGTTGCAGATATAGAAAGAGAAGTCAACAAATCTAATTCAACATCAGAATGAGTACCATCGTTAATTAAAACTGTAACACTATTAGCTTTAAGAAAACAATCATCAGTATCATTCAATACAAATGGGTCTCCTGCTGTTCCATAAGAACCTGCAGAATACCAGATACGATAATTATCACCTGCTAAACCATCAATGATAGTCAAAGTAGTGGTTCCACTTACATATGTATAATCTGTTGTCAACTCTAATTCAGTAGCTACACCTGAACGAATCCTATACAATTGAAGAATATAAACACCAGTATTGTTAGGGTCTTCAACGGGTGCAGGGTCACTTAAATCAATATCATGGCTACCTGAAACTCCAGAACCTGCATCATCTTCTTTAAAAATAAGATATTTATTAGCCTCTTTCAATATCTTAAATTTATCTCCGCTAAGTTCAAAAGACCTTTCAATTCTAGCTTCTGCATCAGCTATATCAATTCCAATAGAATCAACAACAGCTTTTGGAAGCCAAAGTGTTTGTTCAACTGTTCCACCATATTCAGTTTTTCCTGGCTGATAAATATCTGTCAGAGAAGAGTTAAAATCACTCAGAGTGATTCCTCCTGCTGGCTCTGCAGTTAAACCTGCTAACTGTAGAAACATATCATTCTTACCATACTCTAACTGAGTTATAGAAGTAGATTGTTCAAGAATACCTTTGTCAGTACAAACTTTGTCCAAACGACCAACTTCATAAACTTTTTCGCTTGGTTGACTTACTCCACCACTAATAGACTGAACCCTATCCACATTATCAGGTGTAACATCAGCCTTCACTGGAATAGTTATCGGTTTTACTGCTGAAGCATGTCTAATTGCTTGCTCTGCCATATCTTGTTCCTCCTAATATATTATTAATAAACCTTATTTTTCATCTATTTTGCATTCTAATTTAGTTGCAATAACTGCAATGTTTTTATCAATCTTAGAAATATTTGTTGTATTAGTTTTAACATCAACTGCCAATTCTTTTATGTCTTCATCAAGATGATGTAGATGATTAGATGTTATTTTCCTAAACGCCAAATATCCTGCTATTGCTCCAATTACCAGAATGATAAATGATAGAATGCTTAAAACTACTCTAATCAAACCAAAATAATCCATGTTGCTTATCTCCTTATGTTGGTATCCAAGTTCTAAACGAGATACGATATCTCCATTTATCATATTCACTTACGTTGTCGCCCAAATTCACTTTTCCGCTTGAAATAAAATCTAAGTCAGCGTGCCCCTCACTCACTCGCTGTGGGTTATCTGGGTCACTTAGATTCGCAGAATATGAATAGTATGTGAAACCATTATTAATTGAAGTTTCTGCCCAATCAGCTAAATTTGCTCTTTCAAAAGCATTAGTAGCCCTAACCTCAATAATAACAATATATTTATTTTCACGTTTATTCGAACCAAGTTCTCCTCGTGGTTTGAGTTTCGAATCAACGTAAACTTGTATTGTAGGTAAAGCCCAATTTGAATCAAATTTTTCACCTACACGTATTTGTACATCGACAGCATCTACTGTGGCTTGTGCTGTTAGAAAGTCCTCAAGTGAACTTTCAATATTTGTAATAATTCCCCAATCTAAACTCATTTTATATCCTTTATTATGTTATGTACATTCGGTAAAATATACGACAATGTTTTTTCAATATAATTCATTGCAGGAATGGGTTTATTTGGCATAAAACCATAAGCTCCACTAGAAGTATCCCATCGACCATTTCTAAATGAGCCAGCTTCTGGTGACGGGTTGCCTGGAGAAAATAGACCATTAGGTACAAAATGCCTCCAGTTTGCTCCAATTGCTTCAGAGCCATAGTTCTGGTGTCGCCACCAGGGTACATTTGTATTTAAATAACTAATCTTACCTACACCATGTCCCATAAGTGTAGTATATGTTTTGAATCCTTCTGCCATTGTACCTGTTGAACCAGGTCTTTTAATTAATTCTGAAATTTTTTCTTTTATATATTCTTCTGTAGTTTTTGCCAATACATATGTATGTTTTCTAGATAATCCCTGTATCTGTCTAGCATAAAACTTATCACTTTTAGTTCTAGTAATTGATTTAATACCAAGGAAACTTCCCATTTTTAATTCCCACTTTTAAATAAAATTATTGCATTATAACCAAAACCCAAATCATAAACTTGAAATTTATTTCCAGTAGCTTTATTATATATTTCATAATCTTCGCCATTAATTTGAACTTTTCTAGCATTCATAAAATAAGAAGCATCGTTCGCTTTTACAACAATCTCTTTAGAACCTACAGCTACAAGTCCTAATTTATTTATAATAAGACTATCTGAATTTTTATCTCTAACATATGCTTTAATTGATACTGGATTTTGATTTGTAATCGTTTCTCCTGTTGCATATTTGGGATTATAATTTGTACCTTTTGCAGTAGAAGCTCTTAGAAATACATCTACATAAGTACCAAAATCTCGAAGTAATTTCTCTGCACCATTTTTTAAATTAGGGTCTAAAACCATAATATTTTCCTTTTTATATCTTATCAGTTACAATGATTAAAGAGTATCACCCTCTGTATCTTCTGATTCATTAAATGTAATAACACCTCTAGTTCTTAACCAATCACGGAAAACTGTAGCTATCTGCTCTGATTTACTTGCACTCTCTATGGCTGTAATTGAAAAACCTTTGGTCTTAATATTAATATTTTGTGGTTCAATATTTATTGCTGTAATTAAAGCTATAATATATTCTTCATCTTTGGTTGGATTGATGCCATTATAAGTTATTATTTTATTGGCTGAATCCATTAAAAATAATTTCTTATATCGTTTTTGAACAAAAAGAACTAGTGTACTTTCAATATAACTAATTAGTTCTGTATCAGAATATTTAGCATAATAGCTAAATTTAATTTCAATAGAATCTCCACTAGTAAGTGAAAATCCAGAAGTTACAAAAGTAATTGTTACTCTATTAGTAGTAGAACTATAACTCCAATCATCAGTGCTTAACAAGGTTCCATTTTGATAAACGCTAATAGAAGTAGAATCTACAAAAGATTCTGGTAATAAAAACTTATTATCTGTGTAATAAGTATAAGCCTTTTTTCCATCAGTTTTTAAAAGGTCTTTTATTAACCCTCTTATAATTGTAATAATGTCAGTAGTATTACTCATAATTTCTTATCCTTTTTTTTAGGGAAATAAAATTTTTTATCAAATTTCCTACATAAATCTACAGTAGAATCTCCTCTTTTGGAAGTAATTCTAAATCCAAGTCTATTCAATAAGTTAACCAAAGCATTCCACTTTGGGAATTTAATATAAAGGTTATTCTTGCTATTCCAAATATATTGCTTTATTAACTGTAGTGCAATAATATTATTATTAACAATAAGATGAATATACTTTCTATCATTTTCTTTTATTACAAGGAGTAAACCTTGAAATCCTTTATCATCATAAATTGTACATTCTATTCCCCGTTTTTGAGTATCATTAAACAAACATTGTAATTCTCTAGCATCTGTTTTGTACTCTTTGTATAAACAATAATCTACAAAATCTAAATTGTCTTTTGGTTTAATGGGGCGAATCATCTTATTCCTTTTGTTTGTTTCTATATTACAATGGACAAGGGGAAAGAATCTTTCCCCTTGTAAAAACATCTATTTGTGCTTATGCACGTGTGAACTTGGCTACTACATAAGAGTTAACTAATGTAGAAGAATATTCCTCAAAACCTGCAATACCTTTTGAGAATTTTCTAACTGCGCCTGCATTCATCATATTTCCTGTACTAATAACTGCTCTTTCTTTTGCAACTAGTTTAGTATCTTCAGCATCAGCTATACCAACTAATTTCCTGCGAACAAATACACCTGGCTTATTTTGTGCACTGTCAGAAACAGCTACTAAATAGGCGATATCTTCGTCAATAACAGTTGTATTAACTCCACCTATTTCCACATCTAAAGCCTCTACTGGAATATGCTTAGAAATTCCAGCACTTGCTAAACTAATAGCCTGATTCTTGTCAGCATCATAATTCATAAGAACAATATCAGTGGTAACATTTGCACCAGTGACAAGAACTAAGCTCTTACCAAATTTTGCAACAGAACGAACCATATCTACTAATTTAGGATAATCAAACTTTGTTTTTCCAGAATCTAATGTGTACACATTGTTATTAGCAACAGCACCAGCATCAATTAACTGTAAAACTCCGTAGATTTCTTCTCTATTCATTGCTTCTTGTATAGCAACAGCCATGAAAGACAATACATCATGGTCGCCTTTAAGAAGGTCATGAATACATGCATAATACTCTTTAGAAATTAAATCTGTCCAAGAAACTTCAGTTCTTGTTGATGGACTTACTTTCTCCTGCGTAACTGTACAGTTACTTGTCAACTTAAAAACTTCCTTAGTAGGATTCTCTGGTGACATGTAAAAAACATGTTCCCCTAATTCAGCTCTTTCTGTTCTAAAAACAGATTCGATAACTTCAGGAATTGGAATCTCTACGTCGTAAACATCGCCTAAAGTACGGGCAATAAGGTCTTCACGATTAGAAGATTTACCTATTTTTTGAACATCTTCGCTTGCCAATTCAATCTTTTTCATCTTTTTAATTCCTCCTTGGAATTTAAATATTAATTTATATTTATACTTCTCTAGTGGTTTTCATACTATCTCGAATTGTATCTCTTAAAGCAGATTTTGATTCAGATGCAGTCACAACTTCTTCATGACCAGTATCTAAATCTACTTTTTCTTCAGAGCTTGCTTCGATTACTTCTTTTTTTTCTTCTTTAATTTTTGCTTCCTCAACAACTGGAGCATCTTTAAGTGCATCATTTTCTTTCCGAAGTCTAGCATTCTCAACCTTATCTGCATTGAGAAAATCCTCTTCTTTAAAATCCACAACATATTCCCCTAGTTCTATTTTCAATTTCGTAATAGTAACTGCGGTTTCTTTTGCAGATTCTATTTCAGAATCCTTAGTTTCCAGAGCCTCTTGAAGTAAAGCAATTTCAGCATTTAATTCAGCTTTAATTTCTTCTACTTCAGCATAAGTATATACTGTTTCTGATTTAGTTTTATTAACTACCTTACTAGATGGTTCTCCATCTACTTCGACAGTTTCAGTTACTTCACTATCAACTTCGACTTTGGTTTCATCCTCATCATAAGTTTCCGTAACTTCTTTTTTAATCTCAGTTTTGTATTCTACTTTAGCTTTGTCAGACTCTGCTTCTGCTTCCTCAGAAATATCTTCAGCTTTCTCTTCATCAACTTTTTTCTCTTCGACTACTTCTTCAGCAGGAGCCTCTTCAACGACTTCCTTTTCAGGCTTGTCTTCGACTTCTTCTTTAGGTTTGTCTTCAGATATTTTATCGACTTTTTCCTCTTCAGATACTTCTGTGGATTCAACTTCAGAAGTTTCTTCAGCTTCTGGCTTAATAACTTCTTCAGCCTTTACTGGAGTTACTTCCTTTTTAGTCTTATCCATAAGTTTACTTCCTCCTTGAGTTACAGGGTTAATCTGACTTTCTTTGTCAAGAACTTCTATCGTATCTGGATTCAATGTTGCTTTGATGGCTTCACGAAGTCTATCAAAATTGATTTCGTTATCCTTTGCAAACACTAAATTACCAGTTGAACGGGTTACAAGTTCTTCAATCTGTCTTTTCGCTGATTCAAAGACTATTGCAGTGGGCTCTGCAGGATTCTCGTTTAGCAAAAGACCACAACCAACAAAATGAACATCATGTAGAGTGCGAGTACCATCAGCATGAAATTCTTGTTTGTCCTTGTCGGCTGTTAATTCAAATGACACTGTTAGTTCCCCTTTTTCAAACAGTTCCATTGCCAGTTCATATTCATCTGGATAAACATCTTTAAAGAATGTAAAAGCTACTTCAATTGCATCATTATCATTAATTTTAGCCCAGAAAATACTACCAACTGTCCAATTTTCTCGCCAGTGGTTAATATTTACTTGCGCTCCTATTAAAGATTGTAAAGCTTTTTCAACTGCATCAGTTGCTAGACGTACACCATTGCGATTTGAATCTTCTAACCTAGCATATACAGTTTTAAATGCCCCTAAATTATCAGAGGGTAAAATAATTCCTCTTTCTTTAGCGAGGTCAATTAACTCCTCTGAATCTGATGCTTGTGTTATACGTGCTTTTAATATCTCTTTCATAAAATTATTCCTCTTTATATTATTTTATTAAACTTTAAAACTCATGTAATACTTTCATTTTTCAATTTAAAATTATATTGCCAAATTGTATAAATATTACCTGCACTATTCTCAATTTCAATTTCAATATTTGCCTTATTATCAAAATCTGTAGTTAAATCTTTTGCTACTCTAATAAAAAATGTTCCATTAACTTGGTCAATAATATCAATTTGAGAATCACTTCCGCCAGCCAATGTATTTGCTAATTCAATGGAATTGTTTGAAGCATCTTCAATTTTGCATTTAATCTTCCAATCAAATATAGATTCATTCATTGTACATTTTATATCTATTGTATCCCCTAAAACTACTTGTCTAGGAAAATCCACACTAATAATTAAATTGTTAATATCTTTTAATATTTCAATAACCATAGTATCTAACTCGCACTGTTGCTCACCATTACTTATCAATATTGCTTTCATCAATAAATCATCATCTGGAGAATTTAAAGTTAGATTAGTAAAAACAGAATTTATTGTATCTGCATCATTATACTGGTCACTAGTCGCTATTACAAAAGCACTACCATCCCAATATTTCCATGTTACACCTAAATCAGTAGAAATTTGATAACCAATACTACCTTCATTATTTGCGCCTAAAGTTTCTGTAAAAGAAAGCATAGTCAATGGTGATGTTGGATTCCAAGATTCTCTAGGATAAATTGTTGGTTTTAATGTGCAATATGAATGTTCTGCACAAGGGCTTGGGGTATAATCAGATGTATGTTGAACAGTTGAAAATACTTGGAAATCATCTATTTTAAAATTTGAAACACTAGTACTCATAGTTCCTATTCTTAATAAACCAATATTTGAATCTCTTACCCCTGTTTCTGTTGCTGTAGAACCCATCTGAACACCATCTATAAAAAATCGAGTTGCTCCTGCGGTGAAATCATAATTTATTTCAAATTCGTATTCAACGCCTTTAACTGCCACCCACCAACCTAATAACAATTCCCTAATAAGAGCACCATCTTTATCATAACAATGCAACACAAGATAACCTCCTGCCACTGTTCCACTCCTCTGCCTTAGATATATTCTATTAGCACCTAAAGTAGGACTCTTAGTAATAGTAAAAATTTGCTGTTCCGTTGGATTTGCTCCATTATAGTTAGGAGTATATTTAAAACGAATACACCCTGTTTGTGGGCTATCTGCATTTAAATCTGCATCATAATCTACATATCGTAAATCATCATATGCTAAATCTAACTTTCCACCACTAACAGAAGCTCCACCATAAGCTGTTCCAGTCAATACACCATCTCCTCTTGAACCATTTATATCAGTATTATAACTAGCATAAAATGTTTCATCATCAGAGGTTAATTTTTTTAATTTAGCTAAACCAGAAGATACTTCTATTCTTGTATCATCAAATGTATAATCTGATGGTGTTCCAAAATCATATACTTTCTGTGCCATAATATTATTCCTTATTTTAATTATTTACTATATTGCTCTCTGCTTCCGAGAGAATTAATTTCATAATGAAAATCTAAATATTTTCCTAATATATCACCCGCAACATCATTATCATCCCTATAAAAAATTATATCAATATTAGAGGAAATTACTTCATTTTCTGGTGGAGAAATTGCAGGAAATGTTGCAATTTGTAATAAATCTCCTGAAGAATAAGTAAATATTCCTTTATTCCCATCAGCCGTAGAGATGGTTTGCCATGACCCAGAAACAACTGCCCCATTATTATACCATCTATAATCTAACTTAAATGTTGGTTTAGAAACCATACTTTGAATATAATGAAGGTGTAGATAAATATCGGAATCTAATTTTTTAGTATGTGGCATTTGTACAACCAAATAAATTTTTTCACTTGTGTCATTTTGTGGAAATAATAATCCTAAATTAGTAAAATCATAATCTGGTTTTTGTGATTGCCCTTGTTTATCTCTGTTTAATGGAACAGAAAAATCATTAAAAGTTGTGGCCTCTCCATAAAAAACTAAAGAGCCATCAGATTCAAATTCAGCATAATTGCCACTATCCACATCCCCAAATTTAGCTGTGCTATTATCAAATATATATTGTAACCTTTGAGTACATGGATTGAAAATTTTTTTATAACTCATAATATATCCTACAAATAAATCTATTTTCTAAGGGCGAAGCCCACGAATTTTTATTTATTTAGCTTTTGAACGTATTTTATCTGTTCTGCAATAGTCATAGATGCTTTTAATTCTTCTGGTAAATCATCTATTGTTTTATAAGTAGTGTTAATATTTTCTTCTGAAGCTTTATCACCTGTACCTGGGCGGTCTTTTCTTCGCATTTCTCCTCCACAAGAACATTTGATATCCTTACAATGTTTCGTACTTTTAACAACTTTACCACATTTTAAACATTCACATTCATATTGTACTTCAGCTTTTACACTTCTTCCTAATTTAGATATATCTTCTATTTCATTAAATTTAGAATAAACTTTACCAGTCTGGTCGATAGTCTTTCCACAATAAGGACATTCAATAGAACCCATATGATTCTCAGGTTCTTTCAAGTAATCTACCATATTTTTACAACTCTGGCATTGAATTAATTCAGTTGAAGCATCTATATCTTTTTCAGTCTTCTTCTTTTCTGGGGTTTCCTCTTTAGTTTCTTCAGGATTATCACCTTCGTCATTTACATCTTCCTGATTCATAATAGCATGTGGGTATAGAATCTCATCAATACCATTATCACGTTCAGATTTTCTTCGCTCAAGGCTGACATTAAAATCAAATGGAAGAATCTCAATAAAATCTTGGTGTCCAATACTTCCTCTATCAAATGCTGAACGAATTAAAACTTTATCATCATTCGTAAGGAAAGCTTTAATAATACCTGGAATAACTTTAATATCTTTTTCTACTTTTGGATGTTGTTTCTGATTTCTTTCAACTATTTCTAAAGCCACTTCATATAACATTTCTCGCCAATCTAAAACTGCATCAACTACCTCTTCAACCATTACTTTAGGATTTAAAATAGTTTCTTGTCTACTTTTAGAAAACCCCTCTAATTCAATTAATCCAAGAGCTGATAAAAGATTTCTATCAGAAGGGTTAAGAATAGTCGTATTTAAAAATTTTGTTAAATCAGGGATTAAGTTATTCAATTCAACATCATAACTGAACGCCCCGACGTTAGTTCCATCTGTAAGACTATTATTATAATCATTAGTCATTTTAACTACTTCTTGTTTCAAATCTATCAATTCTTCCTGAGTAGGAAGATTATCAGCCATAGCTTGTTTATCATTACCAGCTTTAGCAAGTAATATGTGTGGTACTATAGAATCAATAAGGTCAGCTTGCTTTAATACAATTTCTGTTTTAACTAAAGCATGATATAGTGCTCCCTTTTTCACTAAATAAGGTGTTGGATATTTTGTGTACCATGCATCAAAAGGTTTACGAACTAAAATACTTTTATTTTTACTCTCAACAAGTGGCTTGGGTTCTTTTCTACCAACCAAATATTTATATCCATCTAATTTATCTGCTTTACCTTCTACAGTAATATGACCACCATCGTTGAACCACATATTGACTGGTAATATATAATCATCTACTTTTCCCCACTGAACATTAAGAACAACTAAAGATGAGCGCCATCTCTCTTTAAAATATTGCTGAGATACAGCACGTAGGCCTCTAGGAATATCAACATTAACATCTTTGTTAATAGAAGTCTTCCATTTATCTAATCTTTCGTCAAAATTCTCATTTCCTGTTTCAAAACGATAATCTACTGTTGCACTTTCAACCATAAAATTTACCATAGTTGCAATTAAAGCAGAAGTATCGTTTTTTAAAAGAGCATCTATCTGGTCAACTTGGTCATGAAATTCTTTTTCGACTTTAACTCTTTTTCGACCATCCATTAATTCTTTTAGAATTTGACTCCATACATAATTTGAGTGTACACTCATATCATTCTCCCTTATTTTTAAATGTGCCTAAACATCGTTTTTTACGAGGTTTAGCAATTTGTTGTCTAAATTCATTCAAAAACTGACCAATTGCGAAGCACTGAAATGAATTATGAACTACTATATTTCCAACCCCAGCTAAAAAATTATGAGTACCTTCTACTGACAAATCATAAATATAATCATCATAATCATAAGATTTAATATCTATTATTTCTATAAATTCAAAATCAGTAATTTTTGGTAATATATCTTTATTTATATTAGATTTTGGTAACCATTTATAGTTCGCTTTATCTATCTTCTTTCTAGAAATTGTTTTTCCAGTTTTTTTAGAATAGTTAAATGGTAAAACTTTATATGGAATATTTGAAAAATATCTATTTCTTACAGCCTCTTTTAAATAATACTCAATATTATTAAATTTATTTTTTAAATAATAAAAAGCTGTATGTTTGTTCATTAGGCTATGACTGGTAATCATACCATTTGCAACATTACGGCTAGTAGTAGTAGTCAATTTACCTGAATCTGTACCATCGCCTTCTATCAAACCTTTTAAAAAAGCTTGCTGAACACTTATTTTTGAATTTAAAATAATTGTTGGAAATTTTTTAGTTTTAGCAAATCTTCCAACATGGCTATAAATCCATTGTGTCAAACCCCTTCCACCTTTTAAAACAATTAAAGCTCTTGGTGGGTTAACATAAACTCTTGGTTTAACACCAAATATTTTTTTAATCAAATTAGATAATTTTTTTCTAGGGTCTTTCAATCCTAATGCTAAAGTATAACTACCATCTCCACTTTGTGAACCCTCTGCACAGCACCATCCTAGAAAATAAGCTACATCTTCATCTATTAACAAATCTTTTTTTATTTCTTTATGACCTTTTCCAATATAATAAATAATTGGACTGACTAAATAATCTGTAGGTAATTCTATATTTAAATTTTGAGCACTTAAACAATAATCACCAACTTTAACATCTTTGGCTACTTTCTCAATTAATTGCATTTGTTGAGAATCCCATACCAGCATAGAGTGACCCTCAGTGACCCTTAAATTTTTTGTAGGCTTAAACTTAAAATCTAAAATTTTGTTACCTTTATTTTTTTCTTTAATAATTTTCCCTGGTTTCCATGATACTACTCCATTATCATAAGTTGGTACAAGTACTATAGAAGCTTGTTTTTCTATATTTTCAATAGTATCTGACACTATTTGATTTTGAATTTTACAAAGAACAATTTCATCTTTTGGTACACTTTGGTGCAAATGGTCTTCACCAGTTAAACTGCCATAAGACCTTCGCATTCCAGTTTGTTTCACAATAAAATTACTAAAATTTGCTATAAATTTTTCTTGTTGAGGTATTTCCATTGAACCCTCATAAAATAATTTTTCCATGCGAGCCATAGCCCAATCAAGAGTATTCTCTGACTTCATTAAAGGATTGCCTTGCTTATCTCTCTCAACCTTACCATTCTCGTCTTTTAAAAAATCTACTTCTATATTTTTGTTAAATCTTACTGAAATAATATCATCTGCAGGTACGCCTAATCTTATCAAATCATCAATAATAGAACGACCATCAGCATTAGTGCCATCTAAAGCAATAAAACCTCCACCTAATCTGTCATATATCCATTTGAATACTTGAGCTTGCTCATATGTAGATAATTTATAAAGAGCGATATTATAATGATACTTATATTTTTCTCCATCATAAAAAATAATAATTATTTCTGAAGGAGAACCTAAAGTGCCAATATCTGAAGCTATGTAACATTGTTCACAAGGCACCCTGTCTATAATTAAAACTTGGTCTAATTTATGATATTTTACTTTATCAATCTCAAAAAATTTAACTTTATTACCAGTTTTACCATATCGAGTAGCTTTTCTTAAACGCTCCATATCCCAATATCCTTGAGCTCCCTCGATAACTTCACCTAAAACATTTAATTTGTAACCATAAGAACTTTCTCCATTATACTTTTCTATCATTTCTGCTTTAGTGTCTAAATCCCAATCTTCTCTTATCATCTGCGGAAGATTGCAAATATAAGGCTGATTTTTAGGATTCGCCATAATTTTACCTAAAGGAGAATCAATTCTAATATCTGGTATACCTGAAATTCTTTCTATACAACCTTCACTATGAATGGAATCAATTCTTTTTTCAGTTCCTTCATTTGACATATAACTTGCTTCTTCAATACCCCACCATTTTGCATGTATACCATGAAAATCTGTGCCAGGTTCATTACCTTCTACCTTTTCATTTTTACCGTACATAACATGTCCAGGTACTGTATCTATTTCCATACCCCCACCTGTAAACCTAACATTTGATTTGCCTTTACGTTTAAATATTTTAAAGAACGGGTGATAATTTGCTAAATTAGCAATAGGAGTGCTGATTTTTTTTAAATGTTTAAAATCAAAAGAAGAAATACAACTTTCATCTGCTTCTCCATATAGTAAAGTAAAAAAAGCATCTATAATAAGCAAGAAGGATTTTCCGATATTTCTAGAAGCAACATTAATTAGCTTTCCTGCGCCTTTTTTATTCTTAAAATTCTGTTTACTCGTTAAACTTTCATCATTTGCATACATATAAGAATAATTCTGCATTGCAAACTGATAATTCCTTAGTTTAACACAATGGCAATCTGGGTCTGACCAAATATGAGGAGCTTTTATGTTTTCAGGAATCAAACATTCTGTTAATGCTGTCGGGTCACTATAAGATTCCAGGAAGCTAATTTCTTTTTCTGTTAATGGTTCCTGTAACACAGTTCCCCCTTATTAATATTTAAATGCTTCTGCTCTTGCATAAATCTTAGTAGCCCGATTTGTCCAAGCTGTTTCGTAATCTTCTCCACCTACTGCATATCTAATTTCAGTTTCTGCTGAATTCATTCTCATTATAACCCATGAACCTTCAGACCTAGAATACCCATAATAATTATATGCTCCACCTTCATCTAAATCATTAATAGATGCTCCATCAAGAATTTTATTATATCTTCCCATTATTTTTCCCCTTAACCTTTTTAATTAAATTAAATTTTTTAGCTAAATAAATAATAATAGCATCTTTATCTTTACTACTTAATTCATTAGCTAGTTTAGACTTTAAACTAGCTATATTTTTTCTTAATTTTTTTTCTTTTGTGTTTGAAATTATTTTTACAGCCATAATCTTCTCCTTAATTCCAACTTAATATATTTGTATAAATTTAAAATTTTTATATTATCCCCAAAACAATGAATTTGCATGAATTCTTAAACCTTTTTCATTAAAAGATTGTAATTTATACTTCATATCAGTTCCTGCAGGCTGTCCTGAAATATCAACACTTCCTGTTAAAATATTTATATCTGTATCAAATTCACCATCATTTTCTAATGTTATCTCTGACCAAGTGGTTCCATCATCTCTTGAAGTATAAGCTTTAAAATCAGTTCCTAAAGATACCACATCTAAATCTTCTTCTAACAAAACTACTCTTGCTTCATCTGACTGTGTCTCCGCTACAAAAGTATCTGATATTAAAGTCATATTTTCATAAGATACTACTGGACTTGAAACTTCTGTTCCATTGTCATTATTATAAAGTGCAGAAACTTCTTCTGCAGTTAAAGCTTTATTTTGATAATATCTAAAGTCGTCTATCTTACCTCCCCAAAAATTCTGATTGCTACCATTAATATTTCTGCAACCCAATCTGCCAGCGTTTATTCCTGATAAATTGTCGAACCATGCTGATAAATCAGAACTTCCCAAATTTCCATATGAAACAGAGCTGCCATTTAAATACATCTTAATTTCTACTCCATCTTGTACTAATACATAATGATACCAATCTCCTACAATTAATGTTGGTGTTTGTATAGTAAAAACATTAGTCACACCTATATACATAGTCGCTGTTATTTTATCACTTGATGCTCCTTGATTTCTTAACATAAAATAAGTAGGATAAGCCCCTGTATTTGCTATACTCATAAAATCTTTTTCATTATCATCTGTTATTTGAACCCAAAATGCAAGTGAACCAGTTTGGTCTGATGCTATATCAGTAGCAAGCGAGTTTATATTAATATATTCATTTGTATTATTAAATTCAAAAGCATCATTGATTTTTCCCACTACACTAAGATTGCTTGTATTTGTATTTGCATTCCCATTATTTGCCCCAGAACCATTATCTACCACAGTTGTATTTGCTTCATCATCGTTACATTTATAATGTGTATAAGGAACTCCTACATTTCCCCCACCAGAAGGAGTATAAAAATCTCCATCTGCATCATATAATTCATTAACAGAAGTTACTGTATCAATACCACTCTCATCTTCATATTCATCAACTCTTCCATCTATCATATTAAAAATAGATAATGCTCCATTTATTGCAATTCTAAAAGCATTTAATACAATATTATTGCCATTTCTAATAACAGGAGAACCTTCTCCATCTGCATCAAAAACTTTTTGCAATTCTCCATCAAAAGGATTTATTTTATTTTTATAAGCCATTGTTATTATCTCCTAAAAATCTTTATTTATCTAAAATTTATTCCGCATTTTTCATATGCTCCACTATCATATCCCAATTTTCAAAACACCAAGTAATATAATCATTAGAGGTTCTCAAATACCTAGTGGCCTGCTCTACTGTTATTTTTTCTTCTTTACAATCTTTTAGAATCTCATAATTAAAAAGCCATCTACCTGCAAACCAAGGATGTTCTAAATTATCAAAATCTTTAACACGTTTTCTTAAAAGTAAAAGTTTTCCGCAATGAGCGCACACTGTCGTAAATTCATTGCGATTTGCATTAATATATTTATCAAATCTTTTCTGAAGTAATTGTAATGCTGATAATTCATCTTTATCGTTTTCTGTCTGGTCAATCCCTAATTTAACCTTTAACTCAGATACACGATTTTCAATGCTATGTAAAGCTTCCCTATCATTCTTATCAAGATATGTATCTTTTTTTACTTTAAATAACTCATTGATATGATTCTGAACTCGCATCAATAATATTTCTTCGTAGATTAATGTATTTAGAGTACATAAATCAGTAAAGGCCTCAAATTCATAAGTGCCAACATAATGTTCGAATAACTTCAAAGCTTCTTTTTTTTCTTTATTATCTAAAAACTTATCATCAGCCTTAACCATTTTTTTAGCAATGTTAATCTGAGCGTCAGTGTATAATGGCTTTAATTCTATCTCGTTTTTGCCCTGATTTTGACGTAAATTTTTTAGGCGATTAAACTCTCTATTAATAGCGGGATTCATTTAATTCCTTATGTTAAAATAAAAAAAATCCTATAACAATTAAGTTATAGGATACAGTTTATTCTCTTATCATTGTAAAATAATGAGTATATTTAGAATTTAAAGATATTTGCCATAGGGATTGATACATTGGGGTGTATGTTTTACAACTATACACCGAAATTAAGACCATAAACTTAATTTAGTTTTGTTAGAATGGCTTCACGGCCATAAGGTTTTATTTATCTAATTTTTCATTAAAGCCTTGTGTAAGAACAACTTATAAATATAGGTATCAAAACACATAGTAATCTTCTTCAACCTATATATAAAATATAACATATTTCTTGCTTGGTGTCAAGGGCTGAAATTAAATAGTTTAAAATATATAAACTATTGGTAATACTATAGATAGGATAATTGGAGAAAAAAGAAGAATTAAAAATTTTATTTAAAATAAACATAAAAATCTCATAACCTCTTGTTATAAAAGAAGTTATAAGTAATAGTTCTATTCAGTCTGAATTAATTTTAAAACCTAAAAATAATTAAAATAAATTTATTTTAATAAAATAATATTTCTTTTTAATTCCAGCCATACTGATTGTGCCGACTTCTTAAAGGTTGCAATTCGTAAAAGCTAACCCAAGCCTGGACATCTAAAAGAGTCCAGCCATTCTCTTTAGCAATTTTTTCAGCAGATTTTTTCTTTTGAACGTACTCCTTGTACAAAAATTGTTCATTTATTTTAGCCATATTTATACCCAATCCCCTCTACTCCAAGTTTTATTAAATTTCTCCTTCATCACAAAAGCAAGCCAGAGTTGTTCCATTGACCAGTCGTATTTGTATATTAAATAATCTTTACCCTTCGCCATGATAGCTAACCTATTTAATAATTCTAAATCTGTTGTATTCCCTTCTTTCACTATCCTCTGCAACTGGTCTTGGCGATAGAGTTTTATAACATTAAGCCCCATTTTTACTACATTAGTATAAACAAAATTATAAATTATTGTTTTATTTAAATCAGGACAATGAATATAATCTCCATCTTCCCAATTACTATTTATATATTTATCTGCTTTTTCACACATATTTATAAATTCTTTTGTATTATCCATTACTTCTCCTTTTTTAAATAAAATTTAATTATTTATCTTATTATTTGTCCTTTTAAATTCCACACCCTCATACTAGAAAGTTTTCCTAACTTAATAAGTTCTTTTTCATTTAATTTTCTTGCTTCTTTATTAATCTTAGGTTTTCGATATAATCTAACTCTTTTATGCTCATCTACAGTATAAATACCAGCTCTTTCTGGGATTAAGCTCTCGGCTTTCTCTAACAATATTAAAGGAATAGCGAAATATAATTGTTTTATTCTGTTACTTTTATGACAATGTTTTTTCTTCTTATCAGCTTTTAAATCAGAAATACTAATCTTAATCTCTATTTCATATGCATAATTAGAATCTTTCACAATCTTCAACAAATTTAATTGCTAAATCATATGTTTCTTTAGAAGGGCAATTTATACATTTTCCACAAGGTGGATTTCCTTGAAAACAAATACAACTCTTATCTTCATAATATTCATAATAATCTATAATCTCAATTGCTTTTTCTTCATTCATAATGGCTCCTTATTTTTTTAATACCCAAACTTGGTCAGAACCTTTACACAATGTACAATTTTTAGTTATACCTCCACAATAAACGCAAGGAGAAGATATAACTTCAAAAATATCTGTAGTTTCTTCATGACCTATAGTAGTTATACATCTGATATAATTTTTAGAGTTCTTTTTTATTATTTGCAATTGCCCGAATAATTTATCATTTTTTATCTCCGTTAAAGTTTTATTGCATTTACATCTAAAAGATTTCTTCGCTTGTGAATCAAAATAAACATGATATCCCGCTCTAGTATTACAATTAGGGCAAATTACATATCTTGTTCCATAATAAGAAGATATACATTCTTGTTTAGTTTCCATTTTAACTCTCTTCCCTAGTTATAGACACGGATTTTCCGCAGGATTGACAAATAACCTCTCCTCTTGGTATTAATGCTTCACAATTTTGACATATACAACCATTATCAATATTCATAATATTTATGACCTATTTGTTTTCTATTTCTATCAAAATAAATAATTCTGCCTAATCCTTTTATTTTATATTCAGGAAATTCGTTTGAAGCGCATAATGCTTCTGTACCCAAAATATCAATTCTATCATAGAACCATATTACTTTATGTTTTAAAAAATAACGTATAGTATTACTATATGCCAGTAAAGATTCAATTGGAGTGTTTTTTAAATTCATATTCTTACCTCTATACTATTTGGGAGAATTCCCATATTAAGCATACAGAGCCTGAGTTTTTGTAAAGAACACTCAGATTTGATTATTTTGGGATATCCCGATTTTAAATAAACCCATACTATCTTATTTTTAGGTTTAAAATACAATATATTTGTTGTATCTACAAAATCTCGCCTATTAACTTTTAGTTTCATTAAATGCCCTAATAGTATCATTAAAAAAATTATATGTATAATGGTGAATCTTACCACTATCATCATTATATTCATATATAACATCGTATCCTTTTATAATTAAAGACCTTAGATGAATAAATTTATGAGAACCACTATGTTTATTCATAATGAAATTGTTTACATGATTATATAAAATAGTAAATAAACCTCTCCGAACATCCCCAAGTTTTTCTACAAATTCTTTATTCATTATCTTTCACCTATCAATAATCCTTTATGAGGAAATTTTTGTGAAATTAAATAAAATTTTTCCCAGTGTGGATAATAATTATTTAATAAACTTCTCAATGTTGTAAAAGAAGTATCATAATATTTAAAATTACTAAACATAGTATATTCATTATTAATTTTAACAATATTTATGGAGTGAGAAGTATTTCTATTATCAAAAGTAACAGCTAAAGGATAATTAGTATAATCTAATTTATCAAGTACATATCCTACAACAAAAACACTATCTTCACAATCTCCACCTTTATCTTTTACAGTTTCTTCTGGAGATTTCCAATAATCTTCGGCATCATCTTGATAAGTAAATTCTTTCAACCAAATTGCTAAAGTTTCTGGAGTTTTTACATAGGAGGGATATATAGTGAAAGTACTCACCAAAACCCCTACCATTAAAATATTTTGTAAATACTTTTTCATTTAAAACTCTCTTCTTTTATTGCTTTTATTCTCTCGGCTTTATCTGCTTTTAAAATATCTAAATCTTCTTTTAAATCTGCTATTTGTTCAATTATACGTTGATGTTCTTCATTAAAAAACTCTTTGATTATCTTTATCCTAAATATAGTTGTTTCTTTATTGTTTTTAAATTTAACAAAGTCTTGTGGTGCAAAAAAATGATAATTATGTTTATCTACTTGAGATGGGATATCCCAATAAGGAGGGTCGCCCCATAACCTAGAATGAAATGTATCTGTATCCATCAAATAATAACCGCCCTTCAGTGCTTTAAGAATATAGCATTCCAATAAATCGCCATTTCCGACAAAATAGACTTTGATTAATTTTTTCATATTTTATTTCCTTCTACATCCCATGAGTTAAGATATATTTCATCATTTATTTTCATCATAATGAACACTTTCATCAACTCCAATCCTCTATCTTCAACCCAACAATCCAATACCTCAATATTTAAATTAATCTCGGTCATTATTATATTAATTCCAATGTTTCTTCTTGTTCAAAACCAAATACTTCCTTTAAATTTTCTGCCATAAGCTCACTTTTATTAAATCCATCATATTGGATGTCACAATTAACTTGTTCTGTAATCTCTTTCTGATTTACTTTATTAATAAGAATTATTTTCATTACCATTCTCCTTAAATTTATATTTAAAAATCTCCAGAACAAACCATCCCAATATATCCAGTCTTAATATTGACCTGTGGCCTACATTTTTTTAATTTATCACAACCTGCCAATAATAGTAAAACTATAAGCAATAAAACTAAAATCACTAAACTAATTCCCTTATCTTTATTTTTTAATAATTTCATTTTTTAATCCTTATTTTAAGAAATTAATCTTGACAAATATTCTATTAAATAAAGTTTAGGAGCAACTATTATTTGAATTAAGCTTGGGATAAATTGGGAAACAGCCATAATTGTAAATGCAAAACTAAGTAATCCAGACATAGCTGTCCATACTACTATACTATCTTTCTCCCATTCAAGTTTTACTCCTCTATAAAAAAATATACAAAAAATAGGCAATATTACTAAAAGAAATAATACTCCCATTAAATTTACCCAAAATCCATAGGCTAAAATTTGTTCACATAATTCTGGAGCCTGAACTTGAATAATGGATAACCCATTTACAACACCTTCTTTTGTTAAATCTACAACCTCTGCTAAACTTTTTGCTAATTGTTCATTCATTTTAATCCTCTCCTTTGTTTAAATCCATACCCCAGGATATTTTTTCTCTGTCCAATACTTTTTTGACTTTAATTCAAAATCATCTTTTTTATAATCTGGTTTCCATTGTTCTAAATCTACATGAACATTCTTACCATTATACTTTATATTAAATACCAAACAACCAATAATTTTATTTAAAAAATATTCAATAGCAAAAAAGATATCTTTATCTGTTAATTGCCCAAATCTCTGAACTGTAAAAAGTCTTTCCCAATCTTTTACTTGATAATAAGGTACATGACCTAAATCTGAATAATTTCTAATCATAACACTATCCAATGTTTGAATAGTAAATAGATATTTATCGTATGAACTAACAAAATCATATACATCATGTGATAATTTAAGTTCTTCTAAAGGTACACCTAATCTTTTGGCCTCTTTTTCTAAATCTTTTTCAAACATCTCTTCTGAATATTCAGCTACAAAGATTTCTTGGTCAAAATATGTTCCTCTTTTTTTAGAATATTCCTCCACATATTCACTATGAAGATATAAATGTTGGTCACATTTATAATATAACTTATTCAAATACTTTTCTAATTTATCATTTTTATTTAATTTAAATAGGCTCATTCTTTATTCTCCTCTAACACTTTTAAAATTGCTTTAGATTCCAGGTCAAATTGACCTCGATTAACATTAAAAGCTTCCACACATTTTTCTAATACCACTTTTGAAATGCCTATAGGCATTGCCACCATACCTATAAAAGCTAAAGTTAAAATTTCAGACTAGTCTTTTAAAGACTTCTTACTTATGTTTTGCGGAGTATTTATACGTTTTTCTAAAGCTTTTTTATCTTCTTGATATTTATCCATTATTTCTCCTTTATTATATAAGGTTCTTGCACTTTTACATTCTAACTAATAAATATAAAATTCCAATTAATATAATTAATATTCCAAGTATTAGCATTTTACCTCTTTTTTACTAAGGATTTATAAACTTATTTATAATAATCAGTTTTCATGACTTCTCCTTTACCTCTTTCTTATAATCATAAACCACTTTGTGCAATTATGTTACAAAAAGTTTTATAACATTGAAGAAACAATCATTAACTTCACAATTACTAATATTGTCCATATAATTAAATTAAATAATGCTATAACTAAATTAGCTAAAGCAAAAGCCTTATAATATTTAAAAGCTATAACCCATACAACTAAATCTAAAATTAAAAAGACAATAATTCCGTTTATAAACATTTTTTCTTCTCCTGATAACAATATAATCTGTCTTAAAGAAATTAAATTTCATGACTTCTCCTTAAAAATAAATGAGTATATGTTCATATAAACTTATAAATAAAGCTATCAATAAACTAATCAACCATATTGTGCTTCCATCATTTGGATGTGCACATAATAATATAAATGTCACAAATAATAAAAAAATTTTTACTGAAAATGGTATTTTCATAATTTACCCTTTGGTTTCCTTTTTCTTACACCCACATAGAGAATATCTTCTGCAGGCACAATTCTTACAATCAAAATTAGGAGTCTTCCCAGTTACCCTTCTTAATTTAATTAATCCTTTTGGTTCTTCTCTTCTCATTTTTATCTCCTTATAAATTTTATAATATTTTCATCTAGAATGTCCACTTGTTCTAAATTTTCTAAAGCAATTAAATAAGCTTCATTTGCAGGTACTCTATTATCATAAACTCTCTTAATATTAAAATCCATTAAAATCTCAAAAGAACTTCTCTTGGATTCATAGTCATACATACTACCAACATCCGCATCACAAGAAGAACCTGTTAATAAAATATAAAAATTTCCTTTATCTGCGATTAATCTATACATTTCAAATATTTTCAAATAAGTAAGGCATGTGTATCCTGAATCTAAATAAAATTCAACAAAATAATCTCCATTAGTAACTCTAGAAACCAAAGCATCCACCACACCTTTCAAATCTTGATTAGGAATGTAATCTTTCTCTAATCTAAGAATCTTCAATTCTAACTGATTAATTCTAGTTTCAAGTTCTTTATATTTTATTTCATCCATAATAATATTCCTTTCAAATAAAAGAGGTAGATAATTTCTTATCTGGTTAATTTAACTTTTCTATTGTTTTCCCTTCATCATTCATCAGATAACATCTATTATCTGTAATTACCCACTGAACAACTTTATGTTTCTTATACAAATTCAACCCCAGATATCCTAAGTCTGGAATATTAACATAGTCATTGATAATAAACAGAGTATCTTGATTGTATATACCCTGTAAATCAATCAATTTCATATTGTGCCTAACCTGCATTATTGAGTCCGCTTCAAAGAAATTATACGAGTCCTGTGAATTCTTAATCTTTACTATCATAATCTACCTACCTTTCTATTTATCTGCCTCTTTAATATTATTAAAAAATTCGATTTAATACCCAATTTACTATGAATGCTAAGATTAAACATACAATAAATATAAAAAGTACTAATGGGAAATAAGTAATACATATTCCAAAAGCTCCTAAAACCATACTTCCCAATATTAGATAAGCTAATATATCTAAAAATTTATCCATTGTTTAAATTCTCCTTTAAAATATTATTCATTAGTCTGACAATCAGAGCATGTTACGTATGTTATTTCTTGACGATTCTGACATCCACAAACTAGAATAATTCTTTCACAGTTTTTACAAATGGTTTTTCCGTGAGGACAAGTAACATGAAATTTATAATCAAGGCATCTATCCTGCTTTTTTCCAAACCAATTTTTTCTTAATTCTTTTTGTTCTGGATATTCATCTAAATATACTCTGCACAAGTCCTGATAACCCTCATGACAATATGCAAAGTTATGTCTAAAATAAAAAGACAACATAAATTCTTTACTAGAAAGATTTTTTAGTGTATCAAAAAATATAGTATATGGTTTTGTCATTTAGAAACCCCTTTATCTAGTTGCAAGTCTATCTACCTCTTTAATTTTTTTAATTTATTAATTTTAAACAGAAATTGCTTTTAAAATTTTATCACAATCCCATCCTAATAAAATCATATTTTGAAGATATGCAACTGTCACTTTAGTTTTTATGGTAAACTTGTTTAAGTTTATTATCTTCTTTGGAAAATAATAAACAAGGAACTGCTTTAATATCTCTTTATTCACAAACCCAACTTCTACTAGTAAATCAAATCTACCTGGCCGAATTAAAGCTTTATCTAAATATTGCACATGATTAGTGGTACAAATTAACATTCTTCCATGAACATTGCTTAACCCATCCAAGGCATTTAGAATATCTGATAAGTTAATAACTGATAACCCCTCTAATAGATTTTCCTGCTTATTAGATTTTCTCTTATGTACAATTTTATTAGTGTCAATATCTTCAATAACAACTATTGATTTTTCTGGGCAAGTAGTTAAAGCCTTTCCTATTTCCGCCAAGTTTCCTGGTGTTAAATAATATATATTATAATCATATTTACTAGCTATTGCTTTTATTAAACTTGTCTTACCTGTACCTGGACTTCCATATAATAAGATTCCATACTGATACGGAATCCCTTTAGAAATATACCATTTTTCTTTTTTCATAAACTTATCAAGGTTATTAAAAATTAAATCTTTCTTTTGCTTTTCAATAAAAATAGATTTTATATCCCTTTTTCTAATTTTCCCTGAGTTATACCAATCTTTATTCATTTTATATAACTTTAATGAATTATCTTCCGTATTTAATAATTCTACATTTTTTATCATACTTTCAAATAATGCTTTACTTCTTCCTAGTTTAGTAATGCTAATAGTTTCCTTGACTTTATCAGACACTGAATCTACACCTCTAAAATAATCTAGAAATAAAAAATGATGCTTATATTTAATAATATGTAACCCATATCCCATACTAGTTATAGCTTTATTATCGCTTCCCCATTTTCCATTACTTAATTTTAGAGTTCTAAAATTCTTATTTTTATTCTGTGACTTTATCCAACTTAGCATCTCATAAAAAACGATATCATAATTTTGAACAATTAAAGTTGTGGTTAAATGTCTTTTTAATAAATTAAAGAATTTTAAAGGAATATCTCTTAACCAAAAAGAAAATAAGCCCGCCCCAGTAACACCCAAGCCTGCTGTTAAGAATTGATTTTCTTGTAATAAAGCTATTATCTTTCCTATCATAACTATTATTCCTTTCTAAAGTATATCATATTAATCCCATAAATCAAACTTTATCCAAAAATACCTAACTGAAGATTCCCACCACTGTACTAATTCCCAACAATCCTCATGCATATCAAGTTCCAATTGCCCTTCACTAATATTATATCTAAAAGAATACTCATCCCTCTTTTTAGTATAATCATTCACAATAGAAACCACCATATAAACATGTTCTCTATAAATTTCTTCTACTATAATAGTATAATTAAATTGAGAATAATCATTTAATTCATAATTTAAAAATTCTTCAACTTCTGCCATAGCTTTTTGTTCATTTGTTTTTATATGCATATTTTCTCCTTCTATACCCATTCTCTAAGATTTATTCTCTTTCTATAAGTATATCATATTTAATTCGTGGTGTCAAGGGCTACACAATATTAATTTTTAAATTTATTATTTAATACATTAATTATGCGACTTTTATATAGGGGGTGATTACACCTCACTTCTACTGGTTTAATCCCTTAAACAGCCATTTAAACCTCATTACTAGTGCTTTATTTAAAACCCACCGAGATGGCTAATTATTTCTTCATTCTGGGTCGTTTTCCTTTGTTTTAGGGCGTTTTTCGTCTTTTTTAGGAATTTCGATTTATTTCTCAAATAAAGAGAAAGTCCAGAAAAAACCGAAGAGGAGAAAAGAAGAGTCGCAACTTGTTGCAGGAGAAGAACTTATGAAAAAGGTGAAAAGCGGGAAAGAGTGTAAGAATTTTTCGGTGGTAGGGTGAATTCACCGATTTAATTATTTGCTAAAATAGACCCTGCCCCCTCTTTACCCTCTAACCTATTGAGAATAAAGAAAGTTTAGGGTTACATAATAAAGTATTATGTGAATTATTAGCAGTCTACCCTTGAGAGTGCTAAAAAATTAATAATCAAATTTTATTTCCTCTCCTCTCTTACATATAAGCGTTGTAAGTTATTCCCTCCCAACTGTTTACAAAGTAATTTAATTTATTACTTATTTAAATAAAAAAACCTTCTTATAATAGTAAACATATAAGAATAAATGAGGATTAATAAGCATAATAATTTATTATAAAGATTAAAGGATTTAAAGGTTATTAAATGATTTAAATAATAAAAGTATTAGGCTATTTACACATATTAAAGGCTTTGCTTCTTTCTTTTGGATTAATTAGATAAATTATTTAAAAATAATTATTAAACTATTCATAAGTTATTGAAGTTAAACACTTTATAGTTATAATTATTTACTTGACACACCTTGACAGCCTTTACTTGCATGTTATACTTTAATTAACAAAGGGAGGGCAACATGATAATAATTAATGAGAGAATAACAGAGGCAATCGAAACATTAAGAGGGTTTGACAAAGAGAATCAATACTACTGGTTAAGTAAAATGACTCTATGTAATAGTGAAAAGGGTTTTATTTATATGTATCTAGGGCTTGGAAAAGTATTATAATTAACCTTTAAAAAATGAGGGATTATGTTATTAAAGCAGTTTAAAATAAAAGAAGAGCAACAAGAGGCAAATAGATTATTAAGAGAATTTAACACAAAGGGCAACAAAGAAGTAAATATAAATAATTTCATAGACTTAAATTATTCATATTGTAATTTTGTATTAGAAGGCAGATGTTATAAAGGATTTTATTCCCTTGACGAGATTGGTAATTTATTTAAGATTTTAAAATATCATCAAGGAAGAATAAAAACTTTAAACGGATAAGACAAGGAATTATAAACCTGTATATATAAAGGAAGGTGTAATGTATAAACTATTTAATATTGTAGAGCATAAGACAGATATAAAAGGCTTTTTATTAAACAAAGGCAAGGTATATATTAATAACATTGTCATAGTAGAATGTTTTATAGATTTTATTTATCGGCAGAGAACTAAAAAACTATTTAATAGTAAAGAATTCCCAATATCCTACACAATGGAAGGAAAAGCCTATATTAAGGAGTTTAAGGACAATTTTACTATATTAAAGTATTGTATCAGATATAAAGAAAAACATCTAAAATACAGTTATATTAAAGAATTATTAAAGCAACATCAAAGATTGATTATATATAGAGAAGATAAGCATTTTATAATTGAAATATGGGAAGGATAAAATATTTGTCTATATTATTAATTAAATAGGAGGGTTTAAACATGGAAACAACAAAGAAAATGGATTATAATTCATGTGTAAATCAAGATATCAAAGGGCAATTTGTGCAAAGGGAAGTATATACTTGTTTTTCTTATGAAATGGATAATATTTTAAAAATGAGTTATGATACATCAAATAATGATTTGCCTACATGGGAAGATATAGAAAATATGTACTATTTTGATACAGAGCAAGTAATATATAAAATTATGGAAGAATTCACCTATAATAAAGATGAAATGATGGAATATTCAAATAATCCCGATACTTTCAATAGAAGGGTAAAAACTGAAGGGGATTTTGAGGTTTTTCTTAATTCCCTAAATGATGAAGAACTTGAAGAACTAACAGAAGAATTTAATATTAATATTGAAGATGAAAGAAGCACGCCCCATGAAATTTTTGAATGGTGGATTATTTCAGAATTTCTTTACAGAAAATTAAAAGAAAAAGGATATCCAGTTTTAGAATGGGGAAACAATTACTATTGGGGAAGATGCACAACAGGTCAAGCAATCCTGCTTGATTATATTATATCTTCTATATGTTCAGAAATGGAAATATTAGAGGGTCAAAAGTATTCATGGAGTAAATAAAGGAGGGTTTTAATAATATGTTACGATATCATAAAAAAGTATATTTCCCAGAATATGACACAAAAGGTTTGACAGAATTAACAGAGAAATTTAATAATATAGAGAAGTGCGGATATTCTAAACATTGTCTTGATAATCTGAAATATAGAGCAATAGACTTGACACAAGTTTTACAATGTGTCAAAGATGCTTGGCTTGACTATTCGCAAATATTTGAATATTACAAAAGTGAAAGCGGGAGAATAGAAAAACTTTGTTATAGAATAAAATATAATGATGCCCTTGATTTAATTTTAGTATTAAATAAGGATAAAGTCATAATCACTATTTATATTAATAGTGCAGATGATAAGCATTATATACTTAAAGAAAATTTATATCAATCTAAAACCTTGACAACTGTCTAAAATATGTTATGCTTTAATATCAACCTTTAATGTAGGAGGATTAAAAATGCAGATAATTACTAAACAGTATAAAGTATTTGAATTTAAAGAATTATCAAAGGAAGCAAAAGAGGAAGCAATAAATAAATGGTATGAGGGAGAAACATACGATTTTTTAGAAGATGATATTTTAAATGAAATGGGTTGTATTGATGAACATAATATATTTGAAGATGTAAGCCTATGCTATTCTTTATCATATAGTCAAGGGGATGGATTAAGTTTTAAAAGTACAGTAAATTTGAAAAACTTTTTGAATAATATCTATTCCAAAAAATTACCACAATATAAGAAAAATGCAATGTGCGAGTATATTTATAGTGTAGGCAGTAACAGGAACAACGGGCATTATTGCTATTCTCATAAAAATGATATAGTTTTTGATGAAAATTATCAAGATGGTATAGAGAGAAAGCACTTATCAAAATTATGGGATAATATTTTATCAGAAATAACAGAGTATTACCTTGATATGTGCAACCAATTAGAAAAATATGGTTATTCTACTTTAGAATATAGAATGACTGATGATGAATTTTCTGAACATTGTAACGCTAACGAATACAATTTTTTTGAAGATGGTAATATGGCAAATTTATAATTTGCAGGGCTTGACAAATTTTGAAAAGATGTTATACTTTTAAAAATGGAGGATTAAAAATGTGTGAATTTATATCCGCATATAAAAAAGATAATGATTATTTTTATTTAACTAAAGATGATTTAAAAGGGAAAAAATTTAAAGAATATAAAAAAGAACTATTAAATACTATGCTAATACTAGGACAGATTGACATTACTACAAAATTGAAGATTGAGGATTATTTGACATTATAAAAACAGGTATTAATTAAACAAAAAAGAGGAGGTATTTTAATATGGAAAGAATAAGGTATTATACAATGAACAGTTGGAATAATGCAACTGCTCCCGCTTATAATCTTAAAATTTATAATGTTATACCAAAAGACTTGCAAGATAAAGTTTACAACTTGATGGAGTGTGTTAATTTTTACGATGAGATAAATATACTAATAAGTGATTTTAATAAGTCTTGTGATTATCAATGGCAGGCAAGCTTTAATGGTAGAAGCGGAGGTTATCTTGTGTTATACGTTGGAGGTTATACTGACAAAGTTTTATATTCAAAGGATAAGGGAGTATTAAATAAAAAAATAAAGAAAGTCTTTAGTTATCTAGGACAGCATATCGAGGATAAAGAAGTGTCAAGAGAAGTATTAAATAATTTTAGGTTATTAGCGCAGGACATTGTAAATTATACCATTAAGATTGCCAAAGAAGGTATAATAAAAGAAAAAGAGTATACTGTTAAAAAAACAAGGCAAGTTATAGAGGCATAATAAAAAAGATAAATGCCTATTAATTGCTTTACAATAAAAGGGTAAATCAAAAATGAAAACTACAATCAATTACGACTCATCAGAAAATCAACATATCAAAGGGCGGCTAATATGAATTATAATTTACTGATAGAAAGATGCAGAGAAGAATCAACCAACAAGGAAGGGCAACAAGAGAATGGCGGTAAAGATGGAAGATAAAACACTATATGAGTTAATACATTGTGAAGAAATTAAACCGATTGAAGAAGATTTAACAATAGTAGAAGATATTTAATAATATAGAGGAAAAATAATGTTTAAAAAAAGAGAATATTTTGTTTTAGACTCAAATGAATTGGATAACTTAATAAAAGATAAATTAAGAAAATATACTATAAATGAAAAATTAAATAATTATGAGTCTGTTGCATATGAAGAGTGGAATAATTATTCTTGTTATGATTACCCTGATATAACAAAAAAAGAAGTTGAAGAAGATTGTCTATATTTGAAACATGAAAAACAAAAAATTATTGAAGGAAATTTAGATTGTGTAAGGCATTTACTAATGTTTTTAGTAGAACTTAACGAGATACCAGAAGGAAATTATTTAATTAGAGTTTATTGGTAATGATGCTCTTGACAATTTCAAAAAATATGTTATATTTACAAAAGGAGTTAAAATGGACACTAAAAAACCTTGGAAAGCAGATAGTATTTCAAGTGATGAATCGAAAGGTATTGAGAATAATGAAGGTGTATTAATATGTGAATGTAAAGAAGAATATGCACAATTAATAAGTGCTAGTCCTGATTTATTAGAAGCATGTAAAGTAGCATTACCAGAACTAAGAAAACAAGGAGCAATTTCAATGCTTGGAGCTTCTAGGGGATTAGTCAATAAATTACAACAAGCAATCAACAAAGCGGAAGGAAGATAAAATGCGATTAATAGAAAATGGTGGAATTATTGAAGTAGGAATTCCAAAATTATATTACAAGTTTAAAACTAAACGTGGTTTACTTAAACATATAAATAAAGAAGTTAATTTGTTTTTAAATACTTTAGAGCAAATAGGTGAGGTTGACATTTTTAAAACAGATTTTTTTGCCTTGCATAACAATACGGATATTAATGATTTTGATTATAATTGTTATAATCAATGCGAAAAAAGCAAAACACATGATGTATATAGATTTTTTGATTTTACTTGTTTTGGATTAAGCGATAAAGAATTAAAAGAAGATAGTTATTTACTAGACTTGCCTTATAATCTTAAATTTTATCATAAAACTAAATATGGTAGAATTTTGATATCAATTACTTTTAGTAGTGAGGGTATATATAGTAAAAAGAAGTCAAAAGGAGGTATCATGTATAGATTAATGTTAGCAGAAAGTGAAATATTTATTAAGGATGAAAAAGGGAATGATATAACTTTCAAGAGCCATAAAAAAGCTAATGAAGAAAGAATATATCTACAACCTGATATAGAGGATAGAATTGTGATAGAAGGAGAGAAAAATGATAGTTAAATATGTTTTATTAGATGAAATTAGTTTAGAAATTGAGCAAGGCTCAGATTGTAAAAAGATAATATTTGACAGCGAAAAAGAAGCTATTAAATATGCAGAAACTTAGATTTTATTTTTAAAGATAGTAGGGTGAGGAAAATTAACCATTTTCCAGAAATAAGAAGTTGCAATTAGGAAACCTATCCCTAATAGGTGCAACTAGAGAAGAAATCCGAGTTGATGCACTCCCATGTAAAGCGAGTTGGTTACTTATACAAGAGTGCATTAGCGACTCATTAAAAGGAAAATAAAATGGATAATTTACTAATATAAAACCATAACAAAAAACTGGGGTATAAAGTGAAAACCTTTATTTATCCCTTTCCACTTTACAATATGGAGGATAATATTATGCAAGATAAAAATATATTTGTAAAAAATACAAAAATGAAAAAATATAATCAAAAATATGTAAGTTATTCTATTTATACAAAAACGAAATGTAGAGCATTAGTGAGGGCTTTTGATTATTACGGGACTGCTGTTGATTGTATGAAAAATCCAGAAAAATATTTAATCAATCAAAAAGATATTGAAGCCATTAGAAATGGAGAATGTATTATTAGAAAAGTAACACAAGAATGGAAAGAATAAAATGGATAATATACTTGTATATTTAATGCGAGATAGTTTAATTAGAAGTGTCAAAAAGTTTGGCATTGAAGGAACTGAGGATAAAATTAAGAGTGTGTATACTCATAATATAGAAATAAAAAATGCCATGATTAAAACTTTACATGAACTTTATAAGTTTGGAGGATAAATTATGGAATGTCCACATTGCAAATATAAACATGGTTGGTGTAGTGAGGAAGCAAGAACAATTGATGGTGCAGATGGTGAATTTTATAGATTGAGTAATAATATTGAAATGGAAAGACAAAGTTATGACGGAAAAGCTACGAGAGATTTATTCGGTTGCCCTAGCTGTGATAAAATATTTATGAATTAATTTTAAAAGGATAATATAATGTATGACTTTATAATAAGAAATTAAAGGAGAAAATAAAATGAAATTTAAACCTATGCTTGCCCCAAATGAACAACCTAACTTAAATGATATACAATATCCAATATTGGCTTCTTATAAATTGGATGGTTTAAGATGTATTTTTCTAAAAGGAGAAATGGTATCACGTTCTTTAAAACCAATTCAGAATAAGCAATTAAGAGAAAAATTTAAACCTCTTACAGATTATTCTAGGGAGCGTAATTTAATATTAGATGGTGAAATTTACAGCCATGAATTAACATTCCAAGATATTGTTTCATTTGTTATGACTCAAGATTTTGAAGATAAAAAATCTATCAAAAAATATGGAAAAGTTAGAAAAATCCCAGAGAGCCTAAAATTTTATATCTTTGATTGTATAACGGATGATAAATTAGAGCAACCTTTTAATATAAGAACCTTAAATGCAAATTCATTAATATATGATAGGCAAGATATACTTGAGACAGTATGGCAACTATCATTAAATAATGAAGAACAGGTTACAGATTATTTTAATAAGGCTTTAGAGAATGGTTATGAGGGATTAATATTAAAATCTCATGAAGGAAAATATAAGTGCGGGAGAGGAACTATTAAAGAAGGGCTAATATATAAATATAAACCATTTATTACTATAGATTCAAAAATTATTGATGTAATTCAAGCTACAAAAGTTGACCCTAGTGCAGAAAAAACAACAAATGAATTGGGAAGAAGTGTGACATCAAAAAAGAAAGATGATAGGATTTTAATAGAAAAAGCGTCAGCATTTCTTGTTGACTATAAGGGGGCAGAATTGAAAGTTACTATCGCTATGACCGATATAGAGAAAGAGGAAATTTGGAGAAATAAAGAAAAATATATTGGTAAATATGTTGAATATAAATCCATGCAAATAGGGATGAAAGATTTACCTCGCCATCCGACAAGTATAAGAGTGAGATATGACAAAAACTAAAAAAAATTAAAAAATGAAAGGAGTTAATAATGTTTAAAAAAGGTTGGATATTATCAAATAATGAAAGAGGAGATATCGTTATTAAAAAAGATGATTATAGTGATAGGTTTAAATCTGATGATGAAGCTACTGAATTTGTCGTCAAGTCTTATTTTAAATTAGTTAAGGCTTGTAGAAAATTAATAAAAAACAGTCAATATATGCGTGAAGAGTATTTAGATATGAATACTGCTGTTGATTTAGCAGAACGTATAATATATGAAACTAAAATAGGGAAACAAGAAGTCATTTATATTGATGGTTATTACCTTGATAACAATAGCAAATTTGAAAGTAGTTTTGAGAACTATAAATGTATCATTGGAGAATGGGATGGGGTAGAAGATGATAATGATATATTTTATTACTTCGAGAATGAAGAAGAATTAAAACATTTTCAAAGAAAAATTGGAAGAACAGATACAGAATTTGTAGTTACAAAAGTAGAAAGGAGTTAATATGCAAAAATATTCTAAGCTAGATAAAATGATGTTAGATATTGTTGAATTAGGAGAAGAACAAGTATGGTTAGATATTGAAATGATAATTAATCCAATTAAGAGGGCTAGTGTAAAAGGATTATATTATGAAGGATTAAAAAGATTAAAACAAAAATTTAAGGGAAAAAATAATGGATAATAATACTAAACAGATGTTAAAAAGAGAACTCAAAAGATTAATCTCTGAAAAAGAAGATGAAATAAAAAGATTAAAGAAAAAACTGGAGAAATTAAAATGAAAAAATTTACTATACTACCCTTGATTTTTCTAGGAATATATGTTATACTTATACCAACAGTCAATGCTGGAAGAAGCTATACACTTGACCAAGTTGTTTCTTCTGTTATCAGTGCTGAAGCATGTAGTGAGGGTGAAATTGGAATGTATGCCGTCGCAAATGTTGTCTCTAATAGAAGTAAGAAGTATAATATGACACCTTATGAAGTTGTAACTCAGAAAAATCAATTCTATGGTTATACTGCTGATAATAGAGAAGAACTTTATAATCAATGTGGAAAAATTTCAGATAAACTAACTGTAAAGATAATGGAACTTGATGATGTTACAAATGGTGCAATATACTTTAGGAAAATAGGAGAGAAGAAAAGAAGTTGGCATTTAGTTTTTACAGTTAAAATTGGTAAGCATATATTTTATAAATAAGGAGAAGAAAATGAGAATAAAAATCACAGGAGTGGATTTAGTAGAGTTCACAAAAAAGGTTTATGAATTATCAGTACCTCAAGGATTGGGTTTTATGCAGTTTACCGATAATCCTTTAGATACAAAAGAAGCGGAAGAACTGATTAATACTTATAAAAATGATGGCTATAGTGCTTTAAGTTTAGATTATATTCATGGTAGAGCCTGCAAAATGATAGTATTTAAAGAAAATAATGAGTTATTTATTAATTCAGTTTGGTATGACCATACAGATGAACAGTTAAAGCAATTATTAAATACTTTTAATATTACTGTTCCTGTAAGTGGTATGCATGGGATAGCCTATAATTGTTCAAACTGTCAAATAAATAGGAATAGGTAGGTGCATTATGGCTTGGAGGGCGGTAGTTTCATTTAAAGATGGAAGTAAACAAATAGGTCAGAACTTTGATAGTAAAGATGAAGCTGATATATGGGTTTTAGAACAAGCTGAAAAATCAGATATTAAAATCTCTATTGTTGCAGATAAAGAAGATTTATCAACAAAAGAGATAACACATTTTTAGAAAGGAAAATAGAAATGGGAAGAAATATTAAAATTATTTCAATGATTCTAATAATTGGTTTTATTTTTGAAGTATGCCCATATATGTGGGAAAAATTTGGGCATTACACTCTTAATTATTTTGAGCATGTAGTAATAGTCTGTTTATTGTGGATAGGATATTTTTTAGGAGAAATATTAGAAAGGCTTAAATAGGAGTAGATTATGCAATTAAGTCAGTTTGAATTATTAAGATTAATGCTAAGAGCATTAGATGTTGACCTTACTTTGGGTAAAGAAAGCGAAAGATATAGTGAAGAAATTTCAGACCAATTACTTGGAGAAATCCTAGAAGAGAGAGGGGGTGTAGTATGAAATTTAAAGGAGTAGCTAAAAGTGTGGGTATCTGTATCTTAGAAGTTGAAGTTGATTCTTTAAAAGAAGCTACAAAAAAGATTCATGACGCAGATGGTGGAGATTTTGAAGAAGTTAATAGTTATTTCCAAATTGAAAGAATAGAAGAGGTCTAAAAAAGATGAAAGCTAAACAATTCCATAGAACATTTAAACTCGGAATTCTAAGATGTTCTATATTTATTCTAAATAAGAAATTTTGTTTGCGGATTGAAATATCGAAAGGATGGGATTAAAATGAATGAATACAAAGAAATTCAAAGTGTAGAGGAAATAACAGAAGAAGATATTTTAAAAGGTATAAAGTATAAGCAATATTACTCATCAAGATGGTTTGAAATTCAAAAAGATAGTGAAGGATATTGTATCTATGGTAAAATATGTGGCGATATGCCTACCTTTGTTGCTATAGGTAATTACGTTAAATTTTGGAAAACTTTAAGTGGAGTAAGAAGAGCTATTACAAAATTTACAATAAATCATCACTGGGGATTTCATATCATGTTACCACAAATAAAAAAGGATTAATATGCCATTACTTGAAGAATATTTGAAAGATAAACCTGAATTAAGGAAAGCTATGGAAGATAATAAGCCTAATTATACTCCAGAGGATAACTCTACTCTATCTATTGTAATTAAGCCAGAAGCCCTTGACCTTTCTGCTTTAGAAGTGGGTAATGGTGGCAATGAGTATCGACCTACTTCATGGGATGAATATATCGGTCAAAATTTAGCAAAAGATTATATCAAAGGAGAAATTGAAGGTTGTTTAAAAAGAAATGAAACGCTGAAACATATTTTTTTATCGGCTCCTCCTGGGCACGGTAAGACATTATTTGCAGAAATATTAGCCTATCAATTAAATAAAAAAGTTGTATCTTGTATAGCTGGAGAAATAAAATCCGAACAACAATTCGTCGATAAAGTAAGTGAATGCAACGGAAATATATTATTTATAGATGAAGCCAATCGAATACCCAAAAAAATAGGATTTTTTATACTTCCTATTCTTGAACAATTTAAATTACATGGTCAAAATCTAAAGCCATTCACGACAATTTTTGCCACTACACATAAAGGAGATTTGGCAAAAGATTTAGATGCTTTAATTCAACGATTTGAAATAGAACTTGAACTAGAACATTATACGGAAAATGATATTATTAAAATCACTGAAATTTATAAGAAAAAAAGTTATAATGATATAAAAGTTTCAGATGAAATCTATAAAATTATTGCTAAAAACTCAAGAGATACTCCTCGTATTGCTAGAAAATTATTAAGACAATATGCATATACAAATAATATCTCCAGAGTTTTGCGAAACAACAGAATTATTAAAAATGGTTTAACGGATGCAGACATTCATGTTTTACAATTACTAAATACATCCAAAGGTTTAGGGGCTAATAATTTAGCAAAATCACTAAGAATAAAACCTCAAACATATGAATATCAAATTGAACCTTTTTTAATTTTTAAAAAATATATTAAAATTGAAGGGAAAAGGAAAATAACTGAAAAAGGCGTCATGTTATTGGAGAATTTAGATGAAGGCAAATCACGGAGTTAGGTAAACAATTTTTGAAAGGAGTTTAAGATGGATATACTTGAAAAATTAAGAAATGCAAGGTCGTATAAATTAGCTATAAAGTGTAGAATAAGAGAGAACAATATACCAGTTCTTTATTCCTCCAAAAATTTTATGGTAGTGGAAGATGATTTTTTTAGCACTCTATTAAAAGGATATGAAATTTTAAATAAAGCCCATCAAAATGGAATACAAATTTAAGGAATCATAATGGAAAACTTAACTGAATTTAAAAATTGGTTATTATTACATAAACCTACATCTAATACTATTGATACATATTTTATTAGAATTAAAAAATATTTTAATGATTATGAAAAATTTGAGCAAAAAAATGTAGATGATTTTTTATTAAAAATAATAAAAGATGGAAAAAAACCCTCCACGTTTAATGGTTATATTAGTTCTTTAAAAACTTATGCAGAATTTTCAAAAATAGAAATGAAATTTCCAAAACAAAGAAAATTAAATGATGATTTACAACCTTATTTAAAAGAGAAAGAATTAAAACAAATATTAAAAGAACTACCGCTTATAGTAAGAGATTGTGAGAAGTGGAGTGCAATAATTTCATTTATGTTTTATACTGGATTGAGGGTTAGTATAGTAGCAAATTTAAAGCGGGAAGACATAAATCTCGAAGAGAAATCTGTAATAGTAAGAAATTCTAAAAGCAAAAAAGATAGAGTATGTGTATTTTCAAAACAAACAGCCAATTTAATAAAACTTTATTTTTTAAGACAACGGGAAATCTCTAACGCATTTAATACAAGCAAGCCTGCAATTCAAAAAATGATTAAAAAAATTGGTAAACAAACTAACCATAAATTTTTACATGCACATTCTTTTAAACATTCTGCAGGGCATTATTGGTTAAAAATATCAAACAATGATTTACAAATGACTCAGAAACTCTTAGGTCATTCAGATTCAAAAATGACTATGAAATATTTACAAACATCAAATGCAGATGTAATAGAAGATGCAAAATCTTATTTAAAAAGAAAGAAGAGATAATGCCAAAATCTAACATGGAATTTTTTACATATAAATGTTTTCTCTGTAAAGGTTATGGGAGAATTGCTATTGTAAATCCTAAAAAATTAAATAAGATATCTGAGAGTGAATTGTGTCCGATATGTGATGGTAAAGGTTTTATGAGAGTTAAGAAATCAGATTAAAAACAGGAGAATAAAAATGAATAAAATTAAAATGGGTAAAAAATTTGCTTGCGGTGGTTATGATAAATGGTGGATTAAAAGAAATGTTAGACATATAATTTTTAATAAATATAATGCACCTGTTACTGATGATTTATTAGATGAGATTTTTAAAATCATTAAGCAAGGAGAATAATTATGGAAAATTATGCCGTAGATTTAGAAATAGCAAAAGAATTAAAAGAGAATGGTTTTCCTCAAGAATCTTATTTTGATTGGTTATTAAATGCAAATCATGAATGGATATTTATTTCGTTTGAATCCTATAATCCATATTTAAAGAAGACTTGGTTATCTATTAATAAAGACTGTATTTGTTCTGCTCCAACTTCAGAAGAAATTTTAAAAGAATTACCAAATGAAATTAATGGATATATCTTAAAAATAGAAAGATATGAGAACGGGACTTTTGAAGTTGATTATTATAAAGCAGAATTTTTTGGGAATCCAGAAGAATGGTTAATACATGATAAACGATTATATTATAAACTTTCAAATGCTCTTGCTGAAATGTGGATAAAATTAAAAAAAGAAGGATATATAAAATGAGTCTTGATAAATTTGAAAAAAATCTTTTAAAGAAATCAAAGGTCAAAGAAATTGAGTACCATGAAACTGGTATAATAGACCTTCCAAAAGGCTCAATTATTGAGTTACGAGGGGCTTCTAATTCAGGAATATTATATTTAGGGTTTAATATGATTAAGGCTATTCAGGATAAAGGCGGGGTTGGATTGCTTGTAGATGCTGACCATACAGCAGATTTAGACATATTCAATGGAGAAAAGCCTATGGTCATGCAACCAAAAAACGGACAAAATGCCTTTGATGTATTAACTGAAGAAAGCCTCTTAGAAGGGGTCAATATCATCGTCATTAACTCTATATTGAATCTTTTACCCTTAAATGGAGATTATACTGCCTTTAATAAGAATTTATCTAAATTATATAAGACTGTTCAGAAAATGAACACTTCTATAATCATCCTAAATCCTTATATAGCAAATAGATACAATATGTTAAGCATTTATGCTAAAATCATAATAGTCGCAAAAAAGACAAAAACCATCAATAAACATGGAAAACACATAGGATTAGAGGGCGAAGGGATAATTTTGAAGAATATAGTGAATTTAAGGTGTAATAAATTTATATATAATGTAATATATAATCATTAATTAATCAAATATTTAAGACATACTGTTTATTTAGTATTCATAATCATAAAGTATTTGAATTTATTAGAAAAACAACCTTCTTTCTTCTTTATTCCTTTCTTTCTTCTATTTCATAAGAAAGAAAGTCATAGGCGGTTAAAAAACCGCCAGCTATGAAATGAGCCAAATGCTAAAAAGAATTGGTAAGTTGCGCATTGTAAATGCGACATGTGCCCTTGACACCAAAACAATAATATGTTATATTTAAAGAAAGGAATTAAAATTATGAGTAAATATATCGGAAAAGGAATAGCTTCAATTGCAATGTGTGCTTTAGGAGCATATTCAATGTATTTAACTAAAGGGTCAACTGGAATCGGGTGGGTTATACTGGGATTACTAGTTGTTTGGGGGTAATATGGAATCTTTAGAAATTATGACTAAAATTTATGAGAAGATTAAAGCATCTGGTTGGAAATCTTTAAGTAGTATGGATGAGCAAACAGAGATAAAATGGGTTTTATCTAAAGGGTTATTGAAATCTTTTGTTTTTAATCATGATGTTGCTGAGAAATTTTGGGGAGAAGAAGAATTATCTGAAAGTGAATTTAAGCAAGAACTTTATGGCGATACAATGGCTCATTGTTTTTCAGATGATTATCATGGTCAAAGATGGCAATATCATCTTCAGCAGATGGTTCTCGAAAAAGAACCTCTTAAATATATGGAGAAATTTTTATGAGCAAATATTTAATTGGACATAGTGGGTTAAATTTAAATAATTTTTATGTAACAAGAAAAGCTTTAAAAAAAGCTGTAAAGAATTCTAAAGGAAAGATACTTCCTTTAACAAATTCTTTTATGGAGAATGAAGTTATTGGAGCAGTATCTAATTTGGAATATAAAAACGGAAAAGTCTATGCAAAGGTTGATTTATTAAAATTTGTTAATAGAAATCAAAAAGTTATTAGATGTGCATATAGGCTAGATAAACAGATTCAGCGTAAAACTTATATTACGGCTGATAGCATGTCAGTGGAGTTTTGTGGATTGATAGATAAAGGCAGAGATGCTGAAAGGAAAATAAGAAAATAATGAAAAATCTAATTAAGAAATGGTTAGGAATCACTGCATTAGAAAAAGAAAATAATTTTCTTAAAGAACAAATTCGTTCATATTTAGAAGTGAGTGTAGATGTTCATTCAAATCCAAGAAATGCACCAAGTTGGGCAGTTGTTTGTTTAAGAGGCAAAAGAGAATCATTAAAATTTTATGGAGCCGATGATAGAACTATTAATAATATTGCCAATTGGTTAAGGCAATTTAACAGAGAAAATCGCATGATAGATGCTCATCCACAATGTAAAGATTTTTTAAGAAGAGTTATTTAGAGCTTGGGAAATTAATATTCTATCAGTTTTTAAAATAAGGAGAAATAATGAAAAATGTAGAAAGAGCTGAAATTAAAATTAATATTGAGGAGTGTAAGCAACCATATATTGATAATCTTATATTAGGATTGGCTCATTGTGGGTATTCTCCTTATTTTAGTTTTGATAATAAAGAAATTTGTTTTGAGGTTTGGAGTGATGAAGCTATAAATTATATTGAAAAAGATTAAAGGAGATAAATGATGAAATTTATTATTTGGACAATAGTTTGGTTTGGATTTGAATATTTTGAAAAATCTCGCATGATTAAGAATATGGGATTTGATGAGTATAATAAAAAATATAGTGAAGGAATACAAGTTTTAGCCGAAATTACTAGCTTTATACTTTATATTATGTTATATATTGTATTTATAATATAAAAAGGAGAAAAAATGAGTGGATATCAAAGAGAAAAAGACAAAGTTATTGCAAAGGCGTATTCAAAGACAGATAAGAGGTATTTGAATGTGGAGCTGTATTCTTATGATGGTGGGGCTAGTAAAGTTAGAATTAAACCCGTTGCGAAGAATACTAATCCAAATGCTGATAAAAATAAGACTTGGATTAATGGAAAAGCTATATCTGGGCTCACTCAGGAAGAGGTAATCGGTTTAATAGCTTCTTTAAACGAAGTTGTAGCTAAATTTTAAGGAGGGTTTAATGGAATTATTATATTTAGATAGAGTTAAAATTCTTTCAGGATTTTATAAAGGGTTAGAGGGAACTGTTACTGATATAGGAAGAACATTTACAGAAATAGGCAAATATGAAAATAGATACTATGTTACAATGATTGCAGTTAAAGATAATGGTATGTATAATCCAAAAGCATGGATACCTGAAGAAGTTTTAGAGTTAATTCAAAGAGGAGAGTTACAATGAAAAGATTAATCAATTTTTGGAATAAAACAGAAGATAAAATTTACACAAGAAGAATAGTAGTTTATTTTATTATTATTTTGAGTTGTTTACTTTTTCAAGGCTGTAGTCTTATTCCTAGAGTAACATTTGATACAAAGGGAACTACACCACAACAGACTGAGAAATCTTTAAGAAAAATAAAATGTAAAGGTGACATCATTTTAAATGAAGATGGAACTGTTAAAACCTGTACTAAGGGTTATTCGGAGTATGAATCAAGCTACGAAAAGAAAGAGCGCAAATTTACACTCAAAGAAAAAATAATCAACTTCTTTAGAAAATTATCGGGGTTGGGATTTTGGGGAATGGTTTTGATTGTTATCTTGTGTCCAAGTTTACTTGGAAGTATCCTTACGTTTGTTTTTAGCGCATCAAGAAGAGTTGCAAGAGAAACTATTCAAGCTGTGAAAAGATTTAGAAGGGAATCTGCTCCTGAAGTTAAAGAAGCTCTTGATAATTATCTAAGAGAAGAGCAGAGCAAAGAAACTAAGAAATATATTTCGCAAATTAGGAAGAGTGAATAATGTTTAAAAAGAAATCAATAATTTTAGATGTTAAATTGCACTGTCCAGATGGTTTAGACGAGTCATTAGGATTTCATTTACCAGAAGAACTGGATGAATTTTTAAGATATATTAGTAAAATGTCTAAAGTCGATGGCTTTTCTTTTACGATTAAAAGAACATCAGTATCAGAGATGCTTGCTAGTCTTAAACAATAAGAGTTTGAGAAACTGATATTCTATCAGTCTTTAAAATAAGGAGAATATTATGATTAAGATGATTTTAATTATTATTTTGGCGGGAAATTACGGAGCAAATAGTGGTGCAGGAGTTACCGCTATTGAATTTAATAGTAAACTTAAATGTGAAATGGCTAAAGAAGTTGTTTTGCAGAACGATAAGGTTACAAGAATTACAGCTTATTGTATAGAAAAATAGAAGCGATATATGAGAAATTTTCTCAAATGTTGGATTTATTTTAGTAAAATATACAGAATAGGAATATTATGACCAGAACTGAACAATATAAACTAATGCCTAAAGTGTTGGATGTAGCAATTAAAAATGGTTGGAAAGATGGAGTACAATACAAGAATTTATTAGCTTTATATCCTGCAAACTTTGGTAGGAATTTTTTAACTGATAACTATTATAGGATATTAATTACAAATCATGATTTTTGTAAAGCATTTTTTGGAACTGAGTTATGTGAGTTTAAAATGTTTAGTAAAGTCAAAGGTGAAGGTATATCAGAAATTGTAGATGGTAATTTGAAAATGTCTAATATAGAATCTCTAACCTGCACTTTAGAATTACCTAAATGGATGTGGCATCTACAGCAAATGGTTTTAATGGAAGACCCTTTAAAATATATTTCCCCTTTTTTGGAAGACTTGACACCAGAAAATTAATGTGTTATACTTAAAGAAAGAAGAAAATTTGGCAAATGAGGTGATACTCTGATATATAGAAAACTTTGGATGGGTTAGTGGGTTCGATTCCCTTAAATAGGCTAACTATTATATTGCTTATCAAAGCTTTGCCTAAATTATATTAAAAGGAATATTATGATGGCATTATCAAAATATGATAAAATCAAATTAGACCATGATTTAAAAAGAATAGCTAAAGGATTAAAGTTAGTTAGAAATGAAAAAGATAAAGAGAAAAGAGATTTTATTTTAGATTTATTAATGGATGAATTTGATAGATTACAACAAGATATAGAAGAAATGAGTTTAAAATCAAATGGAGAATAAAAATGCCATACATTAAAGATACTGAAAGAAAAAAGTTTGCATATGCATTGTTAAGTATGCCCAAAATTGAAACTAAAGGAGAGTTAGAATATATTGTATTTTCGCTAATGATGAAATATAGAAATTCTAAAGAAGAACGATACTCTCATCTTCATGATTGCACTTATGCAGTACAACATTGTGCAGATGAGTTTAGAAGAAGATTTTTAGATAAACGAGAAGATGAGGCGAGAGAAATCAATGGCGATATTATATGAGATAAACCAGTGATAATTTTGGAACATAGATTAAAAGATTTAGATTATACTGTAAGAAAGGTATTAGCATTTGAGGAGAATTAAAATGGATAAAAACAAACCAATTACAATAGTAAATAATTTATATAAATGTTACATGATAGGAAGCATGGAAAATCCTGCAAAAAATGACGGAGGAGTTGGATGGAGGCAGGTATTAACACCAGAATTAAATCAGCGTGGGATTTATGCTTTTGACCCTACTAGAGAGGAAGTTAAGAAAGTTGGAATGCCCTCTGAAGAATTAATGGAAAAATTGACAGGTTGGCAATTAAGCGGAAATTGGTCACTCTTCATAGAATTCATGCGTAAAATCTGGCGAGGTACTTCTTATATTCAAGAAAATTCTGAAACTAAAGAACCTGAATTTGTTAGGGTTATGGGAGATATAGATTATGTTGAACATTCAAATTTTTTAATTTGGAATCATGCAGAAGGAGATAAACCAGGGGGAACTATAGCGGAATTAGTTATTGCTTGGTATCGTGGCATTCCTGTATATTTAATTACAGATATGCCTAAATCTAAAATGAATAAAAGCCTTTTATATTTTCTTTTAGATAGTGGACATGGTCAAGGCATGGTTTTTCAAAATCAATCTCAATTATTAGATTTTTTAGATGGAAAATATGAACTGAAATAAAAATGTAAATTAGACAATTTACTACAGGTGCAATTGGAAATTTAAAAGATAATTTAGTTTATTAAGCAGAATGAAAAGATATATGGAGGTAGCACTAGTATGAATACAAAATTGAGCAATCCAAAAGATGCTATAGGCTCTAAAAAAGTTCCAGTTTCAAACATCCCTGCCCAAGTTATGGGTGAAGTTGGTCTAGCTATGCTTGAAGGCGCTATTAAATATCGTAGGCATAATTATAGAATTGCAGGAGTAAGAGCAAGTGTTTATTATGATGCTGTTATGAGTAGACATTTACCTGCGTGGTGGGAAGGGCAAGATATTGACCCAGACTCTGATTTAAGTCATATCACAAAAGCAATTGCATGTTTAATAGTTTTAAGAGATAGTATGTTGCAAGAAAATTGGGTTGATGATAGGCCACCAAAAGTTAAAAATCAAAATTGGGTTAATGATTTAAATAAAAAAGCAGAAGCTCTTTTAAAGCGGTATCCAGATTCAAAAGAGCCATATACTGAATTAAATAAGAAAGGATAATCTACAAATGAAGGTAAAACGTAACTTTGATAAAGATGATTTGTACTGTATCGGGTGCAAAGAGAGAATTTATATAGGAGAGAAGTATATAGAGATAGAGGAAATATATTTTGGAGAAATAATTGTCAAACCTCATCATCCAGAATGTTTACCAGAACAAGAGGATGAATAAAAATGGATAAAGTAGTATTTATAGACGGAGGAGCTTTATGCTTTAATGCCATTCATCTTTTTGGAACGATGAAATTAAAACAACATGAAGGCGTTATTGGGCAAGATGCATTTATCCCTCCAATCGGACATACGTATCTAGCTATGTGTATTTCAGCTTTAAAAAGAATAGGAATAGAAGAAAGTGATAAAGTTATAATTTGTGTAGATGCAAGAAATAGTTGGAGAAAAGCTTTTTACAAAACCTACAAGGGGCAACGTAAAGAAGCTAGAGAAAAACAATCACATATTAATTGGGAAAAAGGATTTAAAGCTATAGAAACTATTAATGATAAAATAAATAAAAGTACTAATTGGCATGTGCTTAAATTCGATAATGTTTTGAATTTGTTAGATATTTTTCAAACAGATGAAGGTAGAGAATTAATTGGAGAAGATTATGAAGAATATATGTTCGATAAAAATTATGGAATAGAAGCCGATGATATTCAAAGTGCAGGTTGTCGTTATTTTAAAGATTCAGAAGTAATTTTAGTGACAGGGGATAAAGACCTCTATCAATTAGCCTATTATTCCAATACAAAAATTTATTCTTTAAATCTTAAAAAAATTAAGGGTGGTAAAGGCGGTTATGCTCATGTTCAAAAGCCATTGAAAATTTTACAAGATAAAATTAGACTTGGAGATATTTCTGATAACATTATTGTTGATAAATTACATGATACTCCTCTTGAACAAGAAAGACGAGAATTTATTATTAATTTATTAGCCTTACCAAAATGGATAGAAGACCCGATTAATGAAGCATTTAAAAATCTTCCTAACAAAATAATTAAAAAAGATGAACTCCCATATCCTAATTCTCTTGCTAAGAGATTTTTTGATATATATAAAAAAGATAATATTATAACTCCAGCATATTGTGAACAGTTATTAGAGAAAAGAGAAGCTAAAAAGAAGAAGAAAGCTAAAGAAAAAAGAGAAGAAAAGAAACGAAAGGAACTTAAAGAAATTTTCGAAGGGCGGGCTCTATCAAGTTTGGGTGAAAAAGAATTTAATAAATTAAAAAGAAGTGGATTGCTTTGGGAATTTTACCCAAGTGCAGTTGAATTTTATAAAGACATTAAAATGGAGAAGAAATGACCAATAAAGAAATATTACAAAAAGCAATCGAGAAAGCTGAGAAAAAAGGATTTAATTTTATTGATAGTTATACAGACTTACTTACCTGTGATTCTGGAGATAGTCTATATACGGAACTTGATGCTCTTATAGAGTGTAAAAATTTAGTTTATGGAATTATTTTCTCTATAGATTTTGCTAAAGCCTTTTGGGGAGAAGAATTAATGGAAGTCAGAGGGAGATTTTTTGGAAATATTTGTCTAAAAAAATATGAGTTCTACCTTCAACAAATGGTTCTTGAAAAAGAACCTTTAAAATACATCGAGAAGTGTTTATAATAAAAATTTTAAATAAAATCAAATAAGGAGAAAAATAATGGCAGATAGTTTAGATAAAAAAGTATTAGAAGTAGCTGGATTACCTACAAACAAAAAAGTTATTAAGTTCAAAGGTGATGATACCTGGTATGACATTGCAGAAAACGTACAAAAATATGATTTAGTAAAGTACGGAATTGTTGCTGGAGCAATGGTAGATGTTACTTTTGATGATAAAAAATTGGTTATTTATCTAAAAGTAAAAAAAGCAGGAGCAAAAGCAGATACACCTCCAGTTCAAACTGCAGAACCTGTAAAAGCGGAAGAGTCAGTGAAAGAAGCTTCAACATCTAGTAAAGTGGATACTTTAGTTATTCAAGGTGTTGCTGGAAACAAAAAAGTTTTAAAGTTTAAAGGACAAGCGGGTTGGAGTTCGCTTTCTGATGAAATTCAGAAATTAGATTATGATGCAGTTGGAATTAAAGCGGGAAATACTGTATTAGTATCATTTGATGATAAGGGTGCCATTACCAGTATTTCTGTAGAAGTTCCAGTAGAAGAGATTACAAAAGCCCCAGGTGCCATTAATAGTTATAATAATGATGCTGTAGCAAATAGCATTGAAGCTCAAGTTGCTTGGAAAGGTGCAGTTGAAGTTGTTGTAGCTATGATTACAACAGGAGTCCTTTTACCTCAAGACATTGAAGCAGAACTTAAAAAGTTAACCGCAGTTGGTATTACAGCTATTGCAAGTCGATAAACAAAAGCGAGGAGAAATTATGAATAAGGAACGTGACATTGAGGTTTTGCGGGAATTAATAGATATCCCTTCGCCTTCTGGTTTCGAGAAACCTATTGCAGAATATATTAAAAGTGCTGTGCCTGAATTCGTTGATGAAAAACAAATCACCATTGATTTTCAGAATAATGTAATTGTAGAAATTGAAGGGCGTAATAAAGATAAAACAGTTATGATAGATGCCCATTCAGATGAAATTGGTTTTATCATAGGAAATGTTGATAAGTGGGGAAAAATTAGCATGAGGTATATTGGTGGTGGAGATTCTACTATTCTTAGTGCTAGAAATTTATGGGTGCTAACTAAAAAAGGAATTATTAATGCAATAGTAGATAGAAAGCACTCTCATCTAATTTATGATGAAGATACTGAAAATATTTATGCCCCAGAAGATGCAGAAGTTGATATTGGAATTAAAGATAGGGATAAAATTTTGAAAGAGGTTGCTATTGGTGACCCTGTAGTTTTTGAACCATCTTTTAGACATCTCACAGATGATTACTATGCTGGTTACGGATTTGATGATAAATCAGGCTGTTTTATGTTGCTCAAATCTATTGAATATTTTTCTAAACATAAACCAGAATATAATCTTGTCTTTCTATTTAGTGCGCAAGAAGAAACTGGAACTTCAAAAATATTTCCAGTTATAAGAAAACATAAACCTAGTTTGGTTATTGAATTAGATGTTACTTTTGCTACAGACTATGGTGAAGCTGATGAAATGGAAAGAGAAGTTGGAAGGTGTAAGATGGGAGAAGGAATATCTTTATACAAAGGTGTAGATGTATTTAAAGAAGGCATAGATTTGTGTGAGAATCTTGCAAAAAAGAATAAGATTCCTTATCAAGTTCAAGCATGTGAAGGGGCTATAGGATATACTTCTTTAGATACTACTGACTTTGAATGCGGAATTAGAGCAATGGTATTTGGAATTCCTTTAAGAAATATGCATAATCCTGTAGAAGTTATTAATTACAAAGATTTGATATCTGGTACAAAATTATTGAATAAATTTTTGGCATCTAAACAACTATCAAAAATACTATAATAATCCTTTATTGCAGTAGTGCAATAATTTTTAATAGATGTAATATTAAGGCAAATGGAAATAGGGATTATTGGTATGCTTACTACATTTATTTAATTCAGGAGGTAATCTATGCCTAAGAGATTTTTTTCCAGCGACCAGCATTTTGGGCATTCTGCTATTTTGAAATTTGAAAAACGCCCTTTTAAAACAGTTGCAGAAATGAATAAAAAATTAATTAAGTATTTCAATGAGAGAGTTAAAGATGAAGATGAAGTATATCTTTTGGGAGATTTATTATTTCGAGGAAAGCCAGAAGAATATTTAGATGAAATGAATGGTAACAAAATTCATGTCTTAGGTAATCACGATAGAAATAATAAACATAAAGGTAGAATAGAACAAATCTCAATGAGAATTGGAGGGTTAAAAGTACAACTAGTCCATGACCCAAAATATGCTCAAATAGATTATCAATTGATTTTATGTGGTCATGTTCATTCTAATTTCAAAGTAAGAGAATTACATTATGTCGGAAAAAAATCATTAGTTATCAATGTAGGTTTAGATGTATGGAATTATCGCCCTGTATCATGGGATGAGTTACAGGGTATTTATTTTAAATGGAAAGCGGGCGCCACTGTTGAATCATTAAATAAATGGAGTACTAAACGTGGATAATAAAACAAAAAAAATCTATCAACAATATATATTAGATTACCTAAAGCTACACGTTCCAAATTTTAAAATAACAGGAAAAGGTGGTAAGGATTTATTCACCTGTCCTTTACATAAAGACCACCCTAATGACCCTCAGACCGCTAATATATTTCCAGAAAATAGCTATAATGTTTATTGTTTTGACCCAAAACATAGGAAATTAGGAGATATCTTTGCTATGGTTAGGCGACTTGAGTCTTCTATGGAAAACTTGGATGATGATGCTATTGGAAAATATTTAGAAAAGCTTTTTGATATAAAAACAGATGAAAGAGTAGATAATTTATTAGCAAAATATCATAATTTAGGTTGGTCATTAGTTCCTGTTGCTAAAGGAGATAAGAAGGCTAATGTAGAGAAAGAATGGCAGAAAAAGGTTCATAAAAATATTCAAGAGTGGAGGGATTGGCTTGATGCTGGATTAAATATAGGCAATAATTGTGGATTATCTAGTGTAACTATTCTAGATATTGATGCTATGCCTTCAGATTTAAAAAAGAAATGGTATGACGGAACTATTACAGTAGAAGAAAGAGAAGAAGCTATCAAAATTAGAGATGAAAATTTAGAAAAAGTTTTGAAGGTTTTTGGAAATCCAGAAACTCTTTCTCAAAAAAGTTTAGGTGGAATTCATTTATTTTTTAACCAAGAAAAAGAGATTCCTAAAACATGGATAGAAATTGAAGGTGTTCATGTAGATATAGAAACTAGAGAAGGGCAAGTCTTGCTTGAGCCTAGTATCGTAAAGGGTGAAGGTCGTAAGATGAATGATAAGCCCATGATATCTATGCCTACAGAATTAAAGGAGTTAATTTTAGGCAAGTATAATGTTACCAAAGTTTCTGAAGAAGTTCCTTTAGAAATAGATGAAAAAATTAAGGGATTAGAAGGAGAATGTAATTCAACTTTTACTAAGCTTGGAGGAATGTTAAGAAAAAAATTAAATGTTGCACAAACTGCATATGCATTGCAATTAATGAACACAAATCTATTAGATTCTCCAATGGATACAAAAGATGTAAGAAGGATGTGCAGGTCTATTGAAAAGTATCACGAAATTGATATGGAAGACCTTGCAGAAAAAGTTGTTGAAAGATTAGAGAAAGTTGAAGAAGCTACTATCAGAGATTTAACTTATTCTTTGAGGCAAGAGCAGAAAGATATTGAAGATGTTATCAGGCATTTAGTTGATACAGAAAGAATCTATAAACGAGGAACTAGATATAAGTTATTTGCAAAAGCAAATTGGCAAACAGAATTTGTTGATGCTAGTAAATTATTAGAATTTAAAGTTCCTTATTTTAATGATTATGCTGTTTGTAGGAATGGAGATATGATTGTAATTGGTGGTAAAACTGGAGAAGGTAAATGCATAACCAATGGTTATTTATGTACAAATCAGGGTTTAATTGATATCAAAGAAATTGGAGAAAAAAAGCCTTATGGTACAAGTAAAGTGACCCGACATATTAGATTATTTAATGGTCATTGTAAAACCAAAACTTACAGAACTGTTAATTATTTTTATAAAGAAAAAGTAAATCACACAATTAAAATTACAACCGATTATGGATTTGAAATTGAAGGCACACCAGAGCATCCAATCGTAGTAATTGACGAAAACAATAATAAATCTTTTAAACAACTTAAAGATATTACGAAAAAAGATTTGGCTTATATGGTAATTCCTGATTTATATGCAAAAGAAGATATTCACAAAAGAAAATTAGTTAATTCACAAAAAAGCAAAGTAGGAAACCCAAAAAAATTTGACCCAAATTCTCCTATTGATGAAAATATGGCTAAACTATTTGGTTATATTATTGGAGATGGTAGTTTGTCAAAAAATTGTGTACAAATATTTCAAGATTCTAGTTATCCTAAAGTAGTCAAAGAAATTTGCGATTTGATTAAAAGTATTAAGATGGATTACAGTATTTATGATAGACCCAATCATAAAATTATAGCTATACATAGTGTGCATTTTGCTAAATTTGTAAGAATATGTCTGTTTGAAACTAAAAAAACAAATAAATTATCCTCAAATAGAAATATCCCAAAACGAATTTTGCGAGCTTCAAAACAAATACAATCTAATTTTATAGCAGGATTGTTTAATGCAGAATCTTCAATTAATATGCACAAATTTAGTGGTAATTTAGAAATTACTATGGCTAATAAAAAATTAATAGATGTTTTACAATTATTGTTGTTGAATATGGGTATTTTAAGTAAAAAAACATTAAAAAAAGTAAAAGCTTATCCAGAAAATACCTATTATAGATTATCATTTACATCTGAAATGTCAGAAAAATTATTAAATATAATTAAGCCAATCAAGTACTATGGCCTTGTTTTTGACCAAAATTTTCATGTATACAAAAAAATGAAATATGTTGGAAATAATCAACATAAACAAAATTCTTACTTTAAAGATAAAATTGTCAAAATTGAACATAATTATAATGAAATTGATGTTTATGATTTCAACATTGAAAGTCCAAAATATAAAATAAACAATCAATTTTGGTCGAATGGTTTTATTAGTCATAACACCCATATTGCCTTAAATATGGTAAAGGAGTTTAAAGAACAAGGATTAGTTACTAATTATATTTCTTCAGAACCAGGAAATAGATTTGCAAAAATTGCAATGACACTTGGATTAAAAGAAGGAGATTTAAAATGGTGTAATCATTATAGACCTGAGCAAGTCGAATTAGAGGATAATACTGTAACAATTATTGATTGGTTATTACCAGAAAATTATGCTGAAACTGATAAGTTATATTCTAGGTTTGCACAACAATTAGATAAGCATGGTGGTTTATTAATCATCTTTACTCAGTTAAGAAAAGATGGAACCTTTTTTGCTAAAGATATGGTAGATTTTTTTGCTTCTGTTAATTGTACTTATAATCAGACTTCTTATTCTGATAAAGGCGGAAAGATTACCTACGATTCTGAAAATACATATTTCTTTACGAGTAAGATACGAGAAAGTAGAACAGGTAGGCAAATTATTAAAATACCTACAGTTTATGATAAAACTTCAAAAATATTGGAGTTAAGAAATGAATAATAAAAAAATGCAATTTATAATTGGCCTTGATTTATCAACCAAATGTACAGGATATAGTTTATTTGATTTAAATGGAAACTTAATTGAATTCAAAAAAATTAAACCAAAAACTACTTATGAAACTTTAGAAAAAATAAATTATATTGTATTTGAATTGGTGCAGGTTTTAACACCCTTAAAAAATTCTATACAAAAAATTATTATTGAAGATATTTATTTGGCATATTTTAAAGGTAAAAACCAAGTAAAAGGATTCGCTAATTTAGGAAGGCTTTCAGGGGCTGTTATGTCCGTAATAGGATTAATATCAGAAAGAAATTTTACTGAGATTGTAGAATTAAGAATGGCGAGTGTAGCAAGACCCTTAGTAGACATGAAAGGAAATTGTCAAAAAGCAGAGGTGCAGGTATGGGCTCTTAAAAACTTTACAGATTTAGATGTATCTATTTATGAAGGATTAATTGAAGCAATCCAAGCTAAAAAAATAATTAAAGATATAGACCATAAAGAGTACAAAAATCGAATGTTAAAAGTTTCCAAATTAATTGAATTTGAAACAGATTTTAGTGAAGATATTTCTGATGCAATTTTATTAGGATACGGAGAAGTCTTGAAAGGAAAAAATGAAACAATCATATAAATGCCCTCAATGTGGGAGATATATAATAGGGTCTTATTGTTGTAATTGTAAAAAAGATATTCATGATATGGAGGTTGCTAACCTATTTAAAGGAAGTCCTTTAGAAGATATTTTCAAGCCCTTGACACGAAGGAAATAATATGTTATACTTATAATAATAGGAGAACTTATGGGATTATTTAATTTTTTTATATTATTATTCATCATAGTAATGTTACATGAAGGTGGGCATTTGGTTGTTGCTAAAATGAATAAAGTCCAAGTAAATACATTTTCTATTGGATTTGGGTGGAGAATTATTGGTTTTAAGTTTTTCAAGAGTAAATTTTCTGGCAAAGTTTATATTTCTTGGCAATGGTTTAATTTCAAACCTTATAAATCGTGGTTATGGAATTACTTAGATGGGACAGAATACAGAATAGCCCCAATTTTATTTGGTGGCTTTTGTGCTATGGATGGAGAAACTAAAGGTACAGGAAAGAGTACAGATTTAGTTTCTAAAACATATTTACAAAAAGTATGTGTAGCATTGGCTGGAGTGGCCGTAAATTTTGTTACTGGATTCTTGGCTATATTTGCTGTGGTAGTTTCAAAAGTAGGAATAAAAGAAAGTGTTGGAGTAACTTTTAAATATCTAGGATTAATGTTTAATGCTATTGGTATGGCTGTATTTGAATTGTGTATTGGACAAGGGCAAATCACAACAGCTTCAGAAACTGCAAAAGTTATGACTGGATTAACTTGGGAAATGTATTTACTCTTTTTTGGAGTTTTTTCAATTACATTAGGGCTATTTAATTTATTACCCATCCCAGCCCTTGATGGAAGTTTGCCTTTATTATGGTTAGTTGAAAAGTGGCACAAGAATGGTCAAGTAATAGTAAGTGTTATAGTTAGAATTGGATTTGTTATATTAATGATATTACAACTAATAATATTATTTTATTGGGTTAGGTAATATGGATATTTATTGGTGCGAAATTTGCGAACAAATGAGGAGATTCAGGCTAATGTTTCATGTTGGAAAAAATGAAAACATTGGAGTTTGTAACATTTGTAAAACCTGTTATTCAGAAAATAAAATAAAAGAGGGTTTATTTGGGAGTATAATAATGAACACTAGAGAATATGGTAAACGGCTAGAGTATTATGTAGCTGAGAAATTTAAAGAAATTGGGTATAAAAACGCCTGCCCTAGTAATGGTTCTGGGCAATGTGGGAGCATTGGAGATATCTCTGGTGTAAAAGATTGGGCATGTGAGTGTAAGGTTCGAAATACAAAAGATATCACTATTAAACAAGATGTTTGGGATAAGTTAAATGCTGAAATACCTTTAGCATCTGAAAGATTGCCATTATATATTTTAGAAAACAAGAATAAAAGAAGGTGGGCTGTTATTGAAATTGAAGATTTTTTTAGATTGTTGGGGAAAATAAATGACTAATAAAGAAATTTTACAAAAAGCTATAGATAAAGCTGAAAAGAATTCAGATAAAAAGTTTTATTATTTTTCGAGTAATCAAGTAAAAGAATTATTTTGGTCACAATTAGGTGAAAAAATCATAAAATCTGATAATCATTTGAAAATTATTTTCTCCCATGACTTTGCTAAAGCATTTTGGGGAGAAGAATTTGTATGTGAACTATGTGGATATGAAGAGGGGCATCCTAATCAATGTTTGGAATGGGCTGGATATATGCAGAATTGGAAATATCATCTTCAGAAAATGATATTAGAAAAAGAACCTTTGAAATATCTTGAGAGGTTTTTATAATGACTACAAGAATTCTAAATAAATTTGATGGGATATATCCTTTCTGTTGCTATACTAAAAAAGAGGGAAATGCTACTTTTGTAGAATTTAAAGTAACAACACCAACCAGAAATTACAAGTATCCATTTCGCTGTGAACCTGATTGGAATATAAATGGAATGTTTGAATGTATGTATAAGCAAGCTATATCATATTTTAAGGTAGTGATAAAATGAAAAATAAAACATTAGTTTTATTAGTAGGCAATATTGCTTCTGGAAAATCCACTATTTGTAAAAAATATCAGGAAACTGGTTATATTGTCATATCTAAAGATATGATTCGTTATGCTATTGGTGGTGGGAAATATATTTTTAATAAAAGATATGAACCAATTGTCTTTGATGTAGAACTAGAAATGTTGGTAAGATTTTTAGAATTAGGTGCACCTATTGTTATAGATTCAGTTAATTTAAGTAAGCGTTTAAGATTAGAATATATTACATGGGCAAAAGATGAAGGATACAAAACAATTTGTCATATAATGCCTAAAATAAGTATGAAAGAAGCTGTTGATAGAAGAATGAAAGATAAACATGGAAATTTCCGTAGAAAAACTTGGGAAAAAGTTTGGATTCGATTTAATAGTATATATGAAAAACCATCTTTAAAAGAAGGTATTGATAAAATCATTAAGGAAAAGAAATGAAGAAATTTGTAATTGGTGATATTCACGGAAATTTTAAGGCTCTAAAACAATGTTTGGTGAGGTCTAAATTTGATTATACCAAAGATAAGCTTATTGTTTTAGGAGACATATGTGATGGTTTTCCTGATGTAAAAGAATGCTTTAATGAACTACTAAAAATTAAAAATTTAGTATATGTTTTAGGTAATCATGATGATTGGGCTTTAGAATGGTATGATAGAGGTAAAGATGATGGGTTTGGCCTTCCTAAACATCTTTGGACTTCTCAAGGCGGTCAAAACACAATTGATTCTTATGGTGGTATTAATGAAAAAATGGATGAAAAACATCTGGTATTATTAAGAGAAGCCAAATTGTTTCATCTTGAATATGATTATGATGATGTTTATTTGTACATGGAGGAATAGACCCAAATCAAAAAGACCTTACCAAACAAGATAGAGATTTATTATTGTGGGATAGAGATTTAATATATTTTGCTAGGTATAAGCATTATCGAAGACGAGGTTATAAATATGGAGGATTTGATAGAATTTATGTAGGGCATACCACTACTGAGAATGCTGGAAGTACAGAGCCAATGACCTATTGTAATGTAGTTATGATAGACACTGGTGCAGGGTGGTCTGGAAAATTAACTATTATGGATATTAAAACAAAAGAATTTTGGCAATCAAATTTATGCAAAGATTTATATCCAGATAAACTAACAACAATGAGGTGAGTAATGAAAACTTGGGAAAAATTTTATGAATGTGATTGTGGAGCTGAAGCTGTGGCTCTATCTAGAGAAGTTGGTGAAGATGGATATATTTATATGGCTTTCTTTAATCAAGGCCTATATTCTATTAATGCTTTAACTTTTAAAGAAAGAATAAGAGCTATCTGGCAAATCATTACTAAAGGTACAGTTTGGAACGATATGGTAATTTTGAAACCAAATACAGCTAAAGAATTAGGAAAAGATTTATTAAAATGGGGAGAGAAATATGAAAAAACAACAATGGGTTAAATTAATTTATAATGTTACCATTATATTATGGATATTAGGATTTATACCTTATCTATGGGAAATTATTGCAAGCTATAAAATTTCAATTTTTGAACAAAATACAATTTTACTTTTATTATTAATTTTAAGAATATCTCAATTTGGGAAATTTGATTTGGAGGATTAAATGTCAAGTGACAATGGAATTTATATTTTACAATCAAAAGATGGTTTTAGAGTAGCTCATCTTCAAGTCATTGATAATTTATTCTGGTGGTATACCTGTTGCCAGAATCCAGATGTTAAAGAAGTTCATTGTGATGTAGAAGGAGCAGATATTATGGGTTACGAATGTGAAAATTGTAAGACTGTTAATCCTTGTGTAACAAGAAAAGATAAATTATCACCAGAAATGCTTAAAGAAATGTTTGGAAGTTGTAAAGTATTAACAAACATTGAAGAAGCAAGAATAGAAGCTATTAAAATATATAAAGAAATAAGAAAAGAGGCCGAAGAGGATGGTTATTGTTTTATAATAGAATATGGGATTCAGGTAATTGTATATGATAAGGAGTTTCCTAATGGAAGATAGAAAAGAAAAATTAAAATTAGTAATGAAAGATTTAAATAAAAAATTCAAAGACCCTACTCTATTAAAGATGGGTGGAACCGCAAAAGAAACTCTCCCCACTGGTATAAAAGAAATAGACGACTTCAGTGGTGGTTGGACAATAGGAAACTTTTCTGTTGTATATGGTACAGAATCAGTAGGAAAAAGTACCATAGCCCTTCAATCAATAGCATATGCTCAAAGCCAAGGAAAGATATGTTGCTTAATAGACCTTGAAAATTCCTTTGACCTTTTAAGAGCCTCTGAATTAGGAGTAAACTTAGAAGAATTAATTCTCATAGACACTGCCGAAAATGCAGAACAAGCTATGGATATTATGATTGCACTCGCAAGAGAAAAAGTAGTCGATTTCATTGTAGTGGATTCCATTCAAGCCATGTCACCAAAAGGTGAACAAGAAACAAAAAAGGGTAAAGAAAAGAGTATAAATGACGAAACGATTGCTCTTCTAGCTAGACAATTAGGTCATTTCTTCAGAGTATGTTCTACTCCAATATTCAAAGGGAAAGTAGCTGTTCTTATGATTGGTCAAGTCCGTACACAAGGAATAGGAAGTTTTTACACCCATGATGGATTAAGCGGTGGTAAGGCTTTACTCCATTGGTCTTATCAAACTATATATATGAGAAGAGGTCAGAATGCAGATGCGCCCCAACAAGCTTGGAAAGAATTATTTTTAGACCCAGATGGAAAGATGCATAAAGTAACAAAGAAAGATTCAGTTGGGTTCGATTGTGTACTTAAATTAGAGAAGACGAAATCTTCCAAAAGTGAAACAGAAGGTTCCAATATACATGTGCCCTTTTATTTTGAAACTGGGTTTCAGAAACCAGAAGAAAAAGAAGAAATTATAAAAATAGCGGGAACGGAAGAAGAGAAAAAAAGAATACAAGAATTATTAGATGAGAAGGCTGGTAAAAAGAATCCATTTAAACTATTACACGCAGATACAGTTATAATTGATGATGTACAGCCTTCGAGTCAGAAGAAAGAAGGAAAGGGAGAAGAGAAGAATGGAAAAAAATCGGAGGCTTCGCCTAAAGGGGTTAAGAAAAAGAGGGGAAGAGGAAGACCAAAGAAAGGGAGTAAATAGGATGTACGAGTTAAGTGATATTAGAAAATTAAGAAAGCAAAGAAGAAAGTTACCTACTAAAAATGAACTTCAAGAAATAATTGAAGAATATGCGCTTAATAGTAGAATTGAAATAGGATTGAAACAGAATTTTGAGGTTGGGGAAGTTCCTTTTAAAGCTTTAGCTAAAGCTATTCATAAAAGAATGAGGAGTAAATAATGGGTGAAAAAACTATTTATGAATTAGAATTACATGAACGCTTACTGTTAGAAGATGTACAAATTACAAAGGTTGCTGGTGGTTGGATTTATAGATACTGGGATTATGTAAAGCAAGATTATTACTCAGATTCTACCTTTGTTCCATATAATAATGAATTTGACATTATAAAACCAGAAACTACACCAATATTTTTTGGAGAATAAAATGAAAATTAGAATCATGAATTTAGAAAATGAATGTGATAAAAATTTACAAGGAATGATGCAACAATTAAATTATCAACATTTCTCTTGTGCATTAATACAATTTCATACCTCTGCCTATAATATTACAGAAAGATATATTTATGCAGAAAAAGAAAAGGATGAAAAATGAGGGTTAATCTTAAAAATAAAGCATTAGAATATGCAGAGAAATTTTGTTTAGTTTATGAAAATAGTAACAAAAATGATTTGCAAATGTCCAGAAAATAATGAATAATATATATCAACATGTTCATTGTGTGCATGAAGATTGGAGAGAAGAACTTAATAACCAAAATTGGGAGATTTAAAATGTACAAAACTATTGAAAGTTATTTTATGTCAGAAGAAGGCATCACCGAATTATTGGAATCTTATTCAGATGATTTTCAAAAAATTGATAAGATTTCAGAAGATTTAAAATCAGGTACAGTAAATTCCTATGAAGATATTGATAACCTTTTAGGAGTGTTGGCTGGTTTAGCTAACAGATGTGAATTAGTTGCGGAAATCGCAGATACTTATAAGTTGGGTGAACAAGGAAGGTTGACATTTGGTAAAATAAATTCCGCAGGGGATAAAAAAGTTACCATGACTAAAGTGGATGCTGAAGTTAGCCATGAAGTACAATCTTTAAGAAGGGTAAGAAATATTTTCCGAGCTTATACTAAAAATGCTGATAGAGCGTTGGGCACTTGCCAATCAAGATTAAAGAAGAAAGAGAAATCTCAAGCACAACAAGGATAAAACAATGGTACACTGTCGTTCTACAAAATGTTTAAATCGCCAAAAGAGGATTGTTAGAGCTATTATGGCGACTTTGCCAGAAAAGTATAGGTTTAATTATGAAGAAGTAAGAAAGAGAGCTAAACCCTTTGTCCAGAAAAAAGAATGGAAGGTTTGGGTTTATGAACAGGAGATATAAAATGAAAAAATATCAAATACTTTATATAGACCCACCTTGGAAGCAACTTAAAGGTGGTATAAGAAAATCAAGACCTAAGCAAACTAGACTGTTAGACTATCCAACTATGGATTTTAATGATATTTTTAATTTAATTGACAATGTGCTAATTCAATATTGTGAACCTAATCCAACAATATTTATTTGGACTATTGATAAGTTTTTGCATTCATGTGAGCATAAGCTGGAGCAAATGTCTAATTTAAAGCGTCATGCTAGAATTATTTGGGATAAAGAAAATGGGATGGCTCCTGCATTTACAATACGATATGCTCATGAATATTTGCTTTGGTATTATGTAAGTCCAATGCAAAAAATAAATAAAGATATGAGAGGCAAATATACTACGATATTAAGAGAAAAATCAATTAAACATAGTAAAAAACCATTATGTGCATATGAAATGATAGAAAATTTGTATCCTAATACAAATAAATTAGAATTATTCGCTAGAAGTAAAAGAGAAGATTGGGATGTTTGGGGTAATGAAGTAGAATGTGATATTAATTTTTAAATTTAAAGGAAGAATAAATGAGATTAGTAAATATATCAAATCAATTTAACGATATAAATCTTTTTCTAAGAGATGAAGCTGGAAATCTAAAAATAGAAACTGATAAGAATTTTCTATACTATTGGTATGAGGCTGATATCAATGGAAAATTTTCTTCATATAATCATGTTAAATTGACGAAACTTTTTGCTGATAAGTATTGGGAAATTAAGAAATTAGCATCACAACAGGCATTTGAATCAGATTTGCGCCCAACTCAAAGATATTTAATAGACAAGATAGATGAGATTGAAAAGGTAAAAGTAAGATGGCAAATGTATGATATTGAAACCTTATCTTCTCAGTTACCTAGACCTTTGGAAACAAAGTCTGCAGAAGATAAATTAAGCTGTTTTACTATCTATGACAATTATTTAGATGAATATAAACAATGGTATTTAGGAGATTATGAAACAGAATATGAAATGATAGAGGAGATTATCAAGTTTATTAAAGAAAACACTCCAGATATTCTTATAGCACATAATCAGTCAAATTTTGATTTCCCTTGGCTCCATTACAGAATCCCAGATTTTGCTAAAAGAATTAGCCCTATTGGAGAAGAAAGATATGGAAGAAGAACTACAGATAAAGGTAGTATGATTCCATATCCTCAAGGAATTTCAATTATAGATAGTATTGATTGGTGGAAGCAGTTGACTAATAATAAGGAAGAATCATATGCCCTAGATTCTTTAATGCAAAAATACTTAGGGTATGGAAAGAAATTCAAAAAACCTGACTTTTCTAAACTATCAGACGAAATTAAAGGTAGGAACTTAGAAGATGTTAAGGGAATGGTTGCTTTAGAAAATATTAAGCGAATGATTCCTTTATATGATTCAATGCGACGAATGGCCAAAGTAGAATGGGAAGACCTCACAATGCCTATGAGAATCATGGAAGGTCTAGCTTTTCAAGAAGGGCAAATACAGAATAAAATCTTACCTAATAAACCAAGAAAACAAACTAAGACAGAGTTTCAAGGAGCATTTAGGGTTGTCAGAAAATTAGGAAGATTTAAGAATATAGATGAATATGATTTAAGTGGAGCTTATTTATATACAATTATAGATTTGTGTTTAGATTCTGCAAATATAATGGAAACACCTAGTGCAGATACAATTCCAGTAAATGTAACTGACAGAGTATCACAAGATGTAATTGCGACATATCATTTAAAACAAGATGATAATGCTATATTGCCTCAAATGGTAGA
>Ga0209345_10000170_pt1 | contig 90572 bp, 76 predicted proteins | sample Cruoilmetagenom7_FD_187294 | JGI IMG/M metagenome (GOLD analysis project Ga0209345, IMG submission 187294) | Oil polluted marine microbial communities from Coal Oil Point, Santa Barbara, California, USA - Sample 7 (SPAdes) (version 2) | ecosystem: Environmental > Aquatic > Marine > Oil seeps ... | reverse complement strand
TTGACGATCTTCTCGCCGGGACTCTTCGTTGTCTTTCTCATCGTCCACTCCTCAGTGGTTACGATGAGCAACAAACCCTCTCTTAGCAAATTGCCCTATTTGGACCCATAAGCGCTGACGTCAGACACCGTCCTTGGTACGGCCTTGGACTTTTACCACCCCGACGACAAACTCGACGTTGAAAAAAATCTCCAAGAGGCGATAAAAGCGAACAAAGAGTTCCGACTTGAGAAACGCATTTTGCAGCCAAACGGTACCGAAGTCCTTGTTGAAACCCACGGTGTCACGGTCTTTGATGAAGCTGGTGAAGTGAGCCATATCATTGGTGTCTTTCGCGAAGCCGAAGCGGCGTCGAAGAGCTAGGGTAACGTCAGGCAGGAAACAACATTTCAACCTCCCAAAGCTCCTAAGCGGTTCACCGCTTTGAGCCTCTCCACATCACCACCTAAACGCTTCATTCACCGCACGGATTGTGGATCGGAATACTGTTCTCACAACTATCAGAAAATCCTGCGGCAACATGGCCTCAATGAGCGGCAAGGGAAACTGCTGTGATAATGCAGCCGTTGAGACGTTCCGCCTGATGGTGAGGTAAGAATTGAATCTCCCCCGAGATATTTCTTCGACCTCACAGTCGACGCTTATTTCAATTTGCGCAACAGATGTGCGGCTGTGTCTTTCGTGCTTATTTTTTGCGCTCACAGCGCTCACTGTCTCAGCGGCTTTAGGTGGATGAGATTGATCTTCTACTGATGATAACCAATCAAAGTGCATGAATGAAAACCTGCGCATTCTGGTTGTAGAACCAAACCCCGACCGCGTGCGTGATATCGTGGATGCGTTACGTGAGGCGGGATGGTCTGACGTGAAGGCCTTAGCGCAGATTTCGGAGCTGGACCGGACGGTCAGGGAATTTGCGCCCGATATTGTGCTTATCGACCTTGCCAACCCCGATCGCGATACGCTTGAACACATCTCCTACGCGACCGAGACGACCAAGCGGGCGGTCGCGCTGTTTGTCGATCAGACCGATGAGGCCCTTACGCAGGCGGCCCTGAACGCAGGGGTGAGCGCCTATGTGGTCGATGGCCTCAAGATGGACCGGATCAAGCCGGTTCTGCAAACCGCCATCGCACGGTTCAAAATGATGCGACAGATCCACTCCGAGCTTAGTGCCGCCAAGCAAGCGTTGGAGGACCGTAAGACAATCGACCGCGCCAAGGGGATCCTGATGCGGAAACGCAGTATGTCTGAAGATGAGGCCTATAAGCTGCTGCGCAAGACCGCGATGAGCCAGAACCGCAAAGTGATCGACGTGGCGCAAGCGCTGGTGACGGCGGCGGATTTATTGTCATGAGCGGGATTGTCCTGAACTGCGGTTACGTTCCTTTGGTCGACTGCGCCCCGCTGGTGATCGCCAAAGAGTTGGGCTTTGCCGCTGAGCAAGGGTTGGCGCTTAATCTGGTGCGCCAGCCGTCTTGGTCCGCGCTGCGCGATATGCTTGCGTTGGGCCATTTGGACGCGGCGCAGATGCTGTCGCCCATGCCTGTGGCCATGTCTATCGGCATGGGTGGTTTGCCGGCGCGGGTGGATGCGCTGATGGTGTTGTCTGTGAACGGCACAGTGTTTGGCGTCTCCAACGCATTGGCGGCCGAACTGGGGGCTGTGCGGTTTGGCGATACCGCAGGGCTGTTGGCCGCCTTGAGCGCGCGGGGAGGCAAACCGCTGCGTGTTGGCATTCCCTTTCACTACTCAATGCACCGGCTGCTATTGTCTTACTGGACGTCCCAGGCGCCCGACCTGGAGATAGAAGAAGTTAGCGTTCCGCCGATGCGGATGGCGGACGCCGTATCGGACGGGTTTATTGATGCCTTCTGGGTGGGGGAGCCGTGGGGCGGTGTTGCCGTGCAGAACAACGTCGCTCAGTTGATGATGGCGGGCCGCGATGTCTGGCAGTTCGCGCCGGAGAAGGTTCTTGCCGCGCGCCATGACTGGATTGCGGCGAACGAAGACAGCGTGCGTCGCCTGATGCGGGCCGTGTATCAGGCCTCTGCATGGCTTGATGCATCTAGAAACAAGCCACTGGCTGTCGAGATATTGGGGCGTAGCGAACATCTGAGCATGTCGCAGGATCTGATTGATCCGGCCCTGACGGGGCATATCGTGCCAAAGCATGGCTCCAGTCCTATCGTCGTAGATCGCTTTCTGCAGTTTCACAGCCATGCCGCCTCATTTCCCTGGCGTAGTCAGGCGGCTTGGATCGCGCATCACTTGGGTGCTGACGCGGAGGGGATCGAGAAGGCAAAGGCCTGCTTCCGCTCCGACCTCTATCGCCGAAATCTGTCTGATATCGGCGCCGATATGCCCGGAGCATCCGAGAAAGAGGAAGGCGCTTTCGCTGCGCCAACCGCTGTTGCCTCGTCGCGTGGGCAGATCATTCTTTCGCCCGATGCCTTCTTTGACGGCAGAACGTTTGATTTCAGCGCAGCAGGGCGATGAATTCTTAAGCAGGTTCTGCACCGCCGCATGAAAAGACGCCGCAACGCAGAAAATTCATTGCGTAAAACCCCGCGTTTGAGTCACCCTTGATTCCAAGGGGCAACGTTGCCCGACATACTCCGCTGACCAATGCTGGTCGCACATCTCTCAAGAGCAATGCCGCTCGTACGGAACACGGATCTCTTCCCCCGTGAACCATACGTGCGGCATTTATTGTTTCTGCCCTTCGGGGCGTTGAAAGGACCTGACCCATGAAAACTACCTTTGCACTCCTGCTTGCTTCGACAAGCCTGCTGGCCACAGCCGCTTCAGCCGAAATGTTGGCGCTGGAAAAAGAAGAGCTTACCTTCGGCTTTATCAAGCTGACCGATATGGCGCCTTTGGCCGTGGCTTATGAGCTGGGGTATTTCGAGGACGAAGGGCTGTTCGTGACGCTTCAGGCGCAGGCCAACTGGAAAGTGCTGCTGGACGGCGTAATCGGCGGGCAGCTGGACGGCGCGCATATGCTGGCGGGCCAGCCGCTGGCGGCAACGATAGGGTATGGCACCAAGGCGCATATCATCACGCCCTTCTCGATGGACCTGAACGGGAACGCCATTACCGTTTCCAACGAAATCTGGGATGAGATGAAGCCGAACGTGCCCATGATGGACGATGGCCGCCCGCAGCATCCGATCAGCGCCAGTGCGCTGGCACCGGTGGTGGAGGGCTACAAGGACCGCGGTGAGCCGTTCAACATGGGTATGGTTTTCCCTGTCTCGACCCACAACTACGAGATCCGCTATTGGCTGGCGGCGGGCGGTCTGAAGCCTGGTTATTACAGCCCGCAGGACATTTCCGGCCAGATTGATGCGGATGTACTGCTCTCCGTGACGCCACCGCCTCAAATGCCCGCCACGATGGAAGCCGGTACAATCTCGGGCTACGCCGTGGGCGAGCCTTGGAACCAGCAGGCCGTGTTCAAGGGGATCGGGGTGCCGGTGATCACCGATTATGACATGTGGAAAAATAACCCCGAGAAAGTCTTTGGCATCACGGCAGAGTTCGCCGAAGAGAACCCCAATACCACGCTGGCCCTGACCAAGGCACTGATCCGTGCGGCCATGTGGCTGGACGAAAACGACAACGCCAACCGCGAAGAAGCGGTGCAGATGCTCTCGCGCTCCGAATATGTGGGTGCGGACAAAGAGGTGATCGCCAACTCTATGACAGGCTTTTTCGAGTTCGAAAAAGGCGACGTGCGCCCCGCGCCCGATTTCAACGTATTCTTCCGCTATAACGCGACTTATCCGTTCTACTCTGACGCTATCTGGTATCTGACCCAGATGCGCCGGTGGGGCCAGATCGACGAAACAAAAACGGATGAGTGGTATTTCGAGACGGCGGCAGATGTGTATCGCCCTGACATCTACCTGAAGGCAGCGCGGCTGTTGGTCGACGATGCCATGGCGGATGAAGCTGACTTCCCTTGGGGCAGTGACGGGTTCAAAACAGCGACCCCGGCCAGCGATATTATCGATGGCATCGGCTATGACGGTCGCACCCCCAATGCCTACATTGACAGCCTTCCGATCGGCCTCAAGTCCGGCCAGACGGTTGTTGATAGCAAGATCGAAGGCTAAGGGCTCCGCCCCCTTGCGCAATGGCAAGGGGGCACGCGCCAGATTTTCCTCAAAAGCAGCAGTTGGACACCCGATATGACCGCGATTGACACTGATACACTCGACACCGAAGCACGTCGCGCACGGCGCTTTGCCCGCATCAACAAGGCAGACGCTTGGTTTAACGTCTTTGGCCTCTCGTGGATGACCCCCATTCTCAAAGCGGCAGCCGGGGACAACCCGCGCGCGCAAGCGGGGGAAATCTGGCGGCTGCTGGGTGTGCCACTGTTGTCGATTGCAATATTTCTGATGCTTTGGGCGACACTTGCACCCAAGGTTCAAACATCACTTGGCGCTGTGCCGGGGCCTGTTCAGGTCTGGGAACAAGTGGGCGAGCTGCGGCAAGATGCGATCCGCGAGGGCGAACGCGAGGCGGCCTTCTACGAACGCCAGACTGCGCGCAACGCCGAACTGGTCGCGAGCGGAAACGAGGATCGCGTGCGCGAACGCACCTATACTGGCAAGCCAACTTACTATGACCAGATTTGGACCTCGATCAAAACCGTATTCTTCGGGTTTGTCATCGCCTCCATCGTGGCGATCCCGTTGGGCATTGCGGCGGGTCTGTCGGTGACGGCGAATGCCGCCCTCAACCCGCTCATCCAGATTTTCAAACCGGTCTCACCTCTGGCGTGGTTGCCGATTGTGACCATGATTGTCTCTGCGGTCTATACGACCAACGACGGTATGTTCTCCAAGTCGTTTCTGATCTCGGCCATCACGGTCACGCTATGCTCGCTCTGGCCTACGCTGATCAACACGGCGCTGGGCGTCAGCGCCATCGACAAAGACCTTGTGAGCGTGAGCCGTGTTCTGAAAATGAATACCTATACCAAGATCACCAAACTGGTTTTGCCCTCGGCGCTGCCGCTGATCTTTACCGGTTTGCGCCTCAGCCTTGGGGTCGGTTGGATGGTGTTGATCGCAGCAGAGATGCTGGCCCAGAACCCCGGTCTTGGTAAATTCGTCTGGGATGAGTTCCAGAACGGCTCCTCGCAAAGCCTCGCGCGGATCATGGTCGCGGTGCTGACCATTGGCATCATTGGCTTCCTGTTGGACCGTGTGATGTATGCGCTTCAATCCATGTTCACCTTTTCGAATAACCGGTGATCGATATGGGTATTTTGCAATTTAACAACGTCTCGAAAAGCTACGGAGAGATGTCGGTTCTTAAAGACATCAACCTTGATGTGGCAGAGGGCGAATTTGTGGTTCTCCTTGGCTTTTCCGGCACGGGTAAGACCACGCTGATCAATCTCATGGCGGGGCTGGAGCACCCCAGCAGCGGTACAGTCACCTATCGCGGCGCGCCAATAACCGAGCCGGGCCGCGAACGTGGTGTGATCTTCCAGAACTATTCGCTGATGCCGTGGCTAACGGTGAACGGCAATGTTGCTCTGGCCGTGGATACGATGTTTCCTGACTTATCCAAGGCGGAGCGAGCGGCCAAGGTCGATCACTATGTTGGAATGGTGGGGCTCAGTCATGCGGCTACCCGCCGTCCTTTGGAGCTGTCAGGCGGGATGCGGCAGCGGGTCAATGTGGCCCGGGCGCTGGCGATGGATCCCGAAATGCTGTTGTTGGACGAGCCGTTGTCAGCGCTGGATGCGCTTACCCGCGCCAATCTGGCGGATGAGATCGAGGCGATCTGGGACAAGGACAAAAAGACCTGTGTCCTGATCACCAATGACGTGGATGAAGCGATTATCCTTGCTGACCGTATCATCGCGCTAAACCCTGACGGGACTTTAGGCGATGAATTCAAGGTTTCTATTCCGCGTCCGCGTGAACGTGTCGCAATGAATAATGACGCAACCTTCAAATCGCTGCGCGGGCAAGTGACGACGTACCTCATGGATGTGGGCATCGCGTCAAAAGTCGAAGGGACCCGTATTCTGCCCAACGTCACGCCAATCCACGCAGTGCCTGCCGCCGTTGCAAAAGCGCAGGAAGGCGGGATCGAAGAGAAATACCTGAACTTCTCGCAATTGGATAAAGTATACCCGACGCCCAAGGGGCCTCTGACGGTGGTGGAGAATTTTGATCTGAAGATCAACAAGGGCGAGTTCATCTCGCTGATCGGGCATTCGGGTTGCGGCAAATCTACTGTGTTGACCATGGCAGCAGGTCTGAACCCGATTTCGAAAGGGGCGATCAAGCTTGATGGTTGGAACGTCGAAGGGGCCGATCCGGAGCGTGCCGTAGTTTTCCAGTCGCCCAACCTCTTTCCATGGCTTTCGGCCAAGGAGAACGTGGCGATTGGTGTGGATAAGGTCTATCCAAAAGCATCGCAGGCCGAGCGTCAGGACATAGTGGAATACTACCTTGAGCGTGTAGGCCTTGCTGACAGCATGGAAAAGAACGCGGCCAGCCTGTCCAACGGGATGAAGCAGCGCGTCGGCATCGCACGGGCCTTTGCCCTCTCGCCCAAGCTGCTGTTGCTAGACGAGCCCTTTGGCATGCTGGACAGTCTCACCCGCTGGGAACTGCAGGAAGTCCTCATGGAGGTGTGGTCACGCACCAAAGTGACCGCGATTTGCGTAACTCACGATGTAGACGAGGCGATCTTGCTGGCCGACCGAGTGGTGATGATGACCAATGGACCCCAAGCCACCATCGGCAAGATTACGGATGTAAAGCTGCCCCGCCCGCGCACGCGCAAGGCGTTGTTGGAGCACCCCGACTATTATGCCTACCGGCAAGAAGTGCTCGATTTTCTTGAGGAATACGAGCACGGGGCCAAACCGAAACCCAAAAAGATAGCAGCGGAGTGAGCGATATGACCGAAAAACTGATTGTCATCGGTGCAGGCATGGCCACGGGCCGTATGCTGGAACACCTCTTCGATGCGGGGGCGGAGTACGACGTGACCCTGTTCAACGCGGAAGCGCGCGGGAACTATAACCGCATCATGCTTTCGCCAGTTCTGTCTGGCGACAAAACCTACGGCGAAATCGTGACGCACGATGATGCATGGTATGCCGAGCACAACGTCAACTGCCGGTTCGGTGAGCGGATCGCAGGGATTAACCGCGCAGCCAAGACGGTCACGGCGGAGAACGGTGACGTGCTGCCCTATGATAAGTTGGTGTTCGGCACAGGCTCCAACCCCTTCATAATCCCGATGCCGGGCCATGATTTGGAAGGCGTGATTGCCTACCGCGATCTGGAAGACACCGAGCGCATGATGGACCTTGGCCCCGACAACAAATGCGTTGTCATCGGTGGCGGGTTGCTGGGTCTTGAGGCTGCTGCAGGCATGGCTGCGCGCGGCGTCGACGTCACGGTTGTACATATCATGGGCCACCTGATGGAGCGGCAGTTGGACGAGGCAGCAGGGTACCTGTTGCGCCGTGCGCTGATTGATAAGGGCATTACGGTTAAATGCTCCGCCAATTCCAAAGAGATTTTGGGCGAGAACGGCAAGGTCAAGGCCTTGTTGCTGGACGACGGGACCGAGTTGCCTTGCGATCTGCTGGTGATGGCGGTGGGCATCCGTCCCAATGTGAAGCTGGCGCAAGATAGCGGACTGGCCGTTGGCAAAGGCATCCATGTGGATGACCAGATGCTCACCTCTGACGCCGATGTGCTGGCGGTTGGGGAATGTGTGGAGCACGATGGGGCAATCTTTGGCCTTGTTGCGCCGCTTTATGACCAAGCGAAAGTTGCGGCGCAGACCTTGATGGGCGCGCAGGCGCAGTTTGTGCAAAAGGAACTGTCGACCAAGCTGAAGGTCACGGGCTGTGACCTGTTCAGCGCGGGTGATTTCGCCGATGGGGAAGGCCGCGAGGACATCGTATTCCGCGATCCTGCGCGGGGCGTCTATCGCCGTCTGGTGATCGAGAATAACGTGGTCAAAGGCGCGGTCATGTACGGCGACACGGCCGACAGCAACTGGTTTTTCGGCCTGATCCGCGACAAGACCGACATCGCCGACATGCGTGAGACGCTGATATTCGGACCAGCCTACCAAGGGGGGACCCCCCTGGACCCTTTAGCAGTTGTTGCAGCCTTACCGCGTGACGCGGAGATCTGTGGCTGCAACGGTATCTGCAAAGGACAAATCGAAGACGCCATCGCAGCAGGAGCCACTGATCTTGGCGCCGTGCGGGCAACCACCAAAGCAAGCGGCTCCTGCGGGACATGCACAGGACTGGTCGAACAGGTCTTGGCCGTCACGCTGGGCGATGACTTTGTCATTCCCGCTGCCGCATCGATCTGCGGCTGTACCGACATGACCCATGAAGACGTGCGCCGCATGATCAAATCGCAGCGCCTCACATCGATGCCAGCGGTTTGGCAGGAATGTGGTTGGAAGACATCCTGCGGCTGTCACGTCTGTCGCCCTGCACTCAATTTCTATCTGCTGGCAGACTGGCCGCTGGAATATCAGGACGATCCGCAAAGCCGGTTCATCAACGAACGCAAACACGCCAACATCCAGAAGGACGGCACGTTCAGCGTTGTGCCGCGCATGTGGGGCGGGATCACCACGCCAGACGAGCTGCGCGCGATTGCGGATGCTGCGGATAAATACATGGTGCCGACCGTCAAGGTCACCGGCGGGCAAAGGATCGACCTGCTTGGCGTGAAAAGCGAGGATCTACCTGCGATCTGGGCCGATCTGAACGCCGCGGGCATGGTCTCAGGACATGCTTATTCCAAGGGGCTACGCACCGTCAAAACCTGCGTAGGGACAGATCATTGCCGCTTTGGCACCCAAGACAGCACGGGGCTGGGGATCAAGCTGGAGAAAGAGCTCTGGGGATCATGGACACCGCATAAGCTGAAGTTGGGGGTGTCGGGTTGTCCGCGCAACTGCGCCGAGGCGACGTGCAAAGACATCGGCGTGATCTGTGTCGACAGCGGCTTTCAGGTCAGCATCGGTGGGGCGGCGGGTATGGACCTCAAGGAAACCGAACTGCTGGTCCAGGTGGCGACCGAGCAGGATGCGATTGATGTGATCAAGGCGGTCACACAGCTGTACCGCGAGAATGCCAAGTATCTCGACCGTATTTATAAATGGATGGGGAAGGTGGGGCTGGAGTGGATCAAGGCTACGGTCGAAAGCGACCGCGATGCCTTGGTCGAACGCTTTGAGTTGAGCCAGACGATTTACCGCAAAGACCCATGGGCGGAACACATCGAGACCAAGGCGGACCGTTATCGCCCCTTGACCAATCTTGCACTGGAGGCGGCAGAATGACCGATTGGATTGACATTGCATCGCTTGATGACGTGCCCCAACGTGGCGCGCGCGTCGTGAAAACTGCGCTGGGCTGTGTGGCGATATTCCGCACCGCCGAAGACGAGGTCTTCGCGCTCGACAACGCTTGCCCGCATAAGGCCGGGCCACTGGCCGAGGGCATCGTGCACGGCAAATCGGTAACCTGTCCGCTGCACAACTGGGTGATCTCTCTGGATACCGGAGAAGCACAGGGTGCTGACGATGGGAGCGTCGCGACCTATCCTGCACGGGTGGAAAGCGGCCGCATTCTGCTGAGCCGCGCCGCACTACGCGCACGGGTTGCCGCATGAACCTCACCCGCACTGTATGTCCCTATTGTGGCGTGGGTTGCGGCGTGCTGGCTGCCGCCAATGGCACAGTCAAGGGGGACCCCGACCATCCGGCCAACCTCGGTCGGCTGTGTTCCAAAGGCGCAGCCTTGGGCGAAACAATTGATCTGGACGGACGGCTCTTGCATCCGCAGATCAACGGCGCGCAGGCGGATTGGGACACTGCCCTTGATCTGGTCGCGCAGAAATTTAGCGAAGCCATTGCTGAACACGGACCGGAGAGCGTGGCCTTCTACGCCTCGGGGCAGCTGTTGACCGAGGATTACTATGTCGCCAACAAGTTGATGAAGGGCTTTATCGGGGCGGCCAATATCGACACCAATTCGCGTCTGTGTATGGCCTCTTCGGTGGCTGGTCACAAACGCGCCTTTGGTACGGATACGGTTCCCGGCATCTACGAGGATTTGGAAGAGGCCGACCTCATCGTGCTCGTGGGGTCCAACCTCGCGTGGTGTCATCCGGTGCTGCACCAGCGTATTGCCGCGGCAAAAGAAGCGCGGCCAGAGATGCGCATCGTCAATATCGACCCGCGCCGCACGGCGACAACCGATCTGGCGGATATTCACCTGCAAATCGCACCCGATGGTGACGTGGCCTTGTTCAACGGGTTGCTGGCGCATCTGGCAGACACCGGAACGCTGGACGCAACCTATACACAAAATCATGTAAATGGCCTCGACGCGGCAGTCGCAGCGGCACGTGCTTGTGATCCAGCCGATGCCGGATTGACCGCGCAGGAACTTGCTGATTTTTTTGCGCTCTGGTCACAAACCACCAAAGTGGTCACCGCGTATTCCCAAGGGGTCAACCAATCTGCGTGCGGCACGGACAAAGTGAACGCGATCCTGAATTGCCATCTCGCCACGGGTCGGATCGGAAAGGCGGGGATGGGGCCTTTCTCGCTCACTGGTCAGCCCAACGCCATGGGCGGGCGCGAAGTCGGCGGGCTGGCAAATATGCTGGCCAATCATCTTGATCTTGAGAATGCCGCGCACAGGGACGCCTTGCGTGAGTTTTGGCAAAGTCCGACAATCTGCACCAAACCGGGGCTAAAGGCCGTTGATCTGTTTCAGGCCTGTGCCGATGGCCGGATCAAGGCGCTTTGGATCATCTCGACCAACCCTGCGGTGTCACTGCCAGACGCTGATGGTGTTGCTGCGGCCATTGCGAACGTCCCCTTTGTTGTCACGTCTGACATTATGGAAAAGACAGATACAAATGACCTGGCGAATGTCCTTTTGCCTGCAACGGGGTGGGGCGAAAAAGACGGCACAGTGACGAATTCAGAACGGCGCATTTCGCGCCAGCGAGCGTTCCTTCCAACCCCTGGCACCGCTCGCCCGGACTGGGAAATTATCAGCGATGTTGCCGCACGCATGGGGTTTGCAGGCGCTTTCACGTATCAATCCCCTGCCGATGTTTTCGCGGAATTCGTGGCGCTTGATGCTGCAACCGCGCAGTTTCCCCGCGACCTTGATCTGAGCATCTTTGCTGATGCTGACTATGCCAGGCTGGTCCCGACCCAATGGCCGCGCAATGGGGCGCGCTTCTTTGCAGACGGGCGGTTTTATCACCCTGATGGCAAGGCGCAGATGATCCCTGTCACGGGTCCTGCGCTCTTTAAACAGCGCTTTACACTCAGTACAGGCCGGAACCGGGACCAGTGGCACACGATGATGCGGACTGGAAAATCTGCACGCCTTGGTGCGCACCTGGCAGAACCCTATGTCGAGATTCATCCCTCTGATGCCGCTGCGCTGGGTGCGGTACCCGGTGCTTTGATCGCGGTTCATAACAAATACGGTCGCACGCTCCTGCGTGCCCTGATTACGCCGCGCGTGGCAAAAGGCCAACTCTTTGCGCCAATGCACTGGACACGCCAACGCACCACCGCTGGTACCGTCAACAGTGTCATGGCGCCTGTAACCGATCCGCTCTCGGGGCAGCCTGCGTCAAAATCCAGCGCGGTATCCGCCGAGGTGTTTAGCCCCAAATGGTACGGCTTTCTGGCAAGCACAACAGAGCCTACCCCGCAGACGCCCTATGCGGCTGTCGCGCGTACGAACACGGGCTGGCAGGTGGAACTGGCAGGCAGCAAAACACCCGCCGATTGGGAGGCCGAGGCACGCCTATTGTCGGGGCAATCGGGCGGTGATGTCTCGGTGCAATCAGACGCCGCGACAGGCACAATCCGCATCGCCATTGCGCAAGACGATCTGATTACCGCGCTGTTTTTCGTGTCACCAACGCCGGTTGTTGTCTCACGCGCTGCCATCGTCGGTTTGATCGGCACGGATACTTCACCGCTTGCCGCACTGGCCGGGCGCAGCGCGTCAGACCAGCCCGATCCGGGTGCCACGGTCTGCGCTTGCTTTAACGTCGGGCGCAATACTTTGTTGGCCTCCATCGCAAACGGAGCAGGAAGTATCGCTGCTCTGGGGGAGGTGACATGCGCCGGGACAAACTGCGGTTCGTGCAAACCCGAACTCGCAGCCCTTTTGGCAGAGGCATCTGTGCGGATGGCCGCAGAATGAGCCTCGCGCCTTTTGTCCGGATCGTTGCACGTGGCAAGGGGCGCGCGCGGTCAATGACCATGGCCGAAGCGCAAGAGGCGATGACGCTGGTGTTGGGGGGCGATGCTGCACCCGAAGCAGTCGGCGCGCTGTTGATGGTTATGCGCCTGCGCGGCGAAACGCCCGAGGAGATCGCCGGATTTACCGCAGCTTTGCGCGCGCATGTGACGGGCAAGCTGCCAAAAGCGGATCTTGACTGGCCGTCCTATGCCGCAGGACGCAGTCGGGGTGCGCCCTTGTTCCTGCTGGCAGCGCGGCTGGTCGGTCAGGCGGGTTACCGCATTTCGATGCACGGGTGGAATTCACATCAGTCGGCCACCGCTTCGGTGCGCGAAGCGATTAATCTTGCGGGGCCGCACGTCACCTATACGCCGCTGGAGGCACTCAGCCCCGCTGCATTTGGCCTGCTGAACCTGCGCGACACGCTCGGTCTGAGATCGTGTTTCAACACTGTGTTGCGCATGTGGAACCCATCGGGGGCAGGGGCCACGGTGCAGGGTGTGTTCCATCCTTCCTACCGTAGCCTTCAAGCCCAAGCCGCGCAAATGTTGGGCCAGCAAGAGCTGAGCATCATCAAAGGCGGCGGTGGGGAATTTGAGCGTCATCCCTCCAAGGGCATCGTCGTGTTTGGTTTGCGCGATGGTGCGCATATTCAACAGACCGCCGCGCCGCTTTTGGATGACACCCGCCGCCTGCACGAAGCAGGTGACATCATTGACTTGCAGGCCCTTTGGCACGGGCGTGCGGATGATCCCTTTGCGGTGGCCACGGTGACGGGCACAGCTGCACTCGCTCTTTGGACGCTCAAGGCAGCCCCGACATTCACCCAAGCAGACGAAATGGCATGCACCCTTTGGGACATGCGCCACCGCACAGAAGGCTTATCGGCATGAAAACATTTCCCATGTTCCTGCAAATGGCGGGTCGCCGCGTCGTCATTATGGGCGGGGGGGAGCAGGCCGCCCAGAAAGCGCGATTGATCCTGAAAACCGAGGCGACAGTTGAGATATGGGCGCCCGCATTTGATCCTGAACTGTCCACGCTTGCCGCATCAGGCCGCATGACGCTTCAGGTCGGCCCCATCACACCGGTGAGCTTTTCTGGGACCGCGCTGGCCTTCATCGCCACCGGCTGTCCAGGCGCGGATATGGCATTGCATGCACTGGCCAAAGAAGGCGGGGCGACTGTCAACGTCGTTGATCAGCCACAACTTTGCGATGCAATTACCCCGTCCATTGTTGACCGTGATCCGGTGGTTGTGGCCATCGGTACTGAAGGTACAGCCCCCGTGCTGGCACGTCAGATCAAGACAAAAGTGGAGGAAATGCTTGAGCCGCGCCTTGGCGATCTTGCAGCACTTGCAGGCCGGTTGCGGGCTGGGGCGTCTGGTCGCCTTGGCCCGCGCGCGCGTCGTGATCTGTGGCGGTGGGTATTTAATGACAGCCCGCGCCGGATGTTCACAAATGGTGCCGAACGCGAGGCAGCCAAGCTGATCAAGTCCGCCATCGAGACCGGCGAGTTTGATGCCTCTAGGGGGGGCAGCGTCAGCCTTGTCGGCGCAGGTCCGGGGGCCAAGGATCTTATCACCTTACGCGGCGTGCAGCGTCTGCAAGAGGCGGATGTAATCTATTACGACCGTCTTCTTGATCCCGAAATTCTTGAGTTGGCGCGGCGCGATGCCAAGCGCGTTTATGTGGGAAAGGCGCCGGGTTGTCACAGCTGGCCACAGGAGAAAATCACGCAGACTCTGGTCGTTGCCGCCAAACGCGGCCAACGTGTGGTGCGTCTGAAATGCGGTGACCCTGGTGTGTTTGGGCGCAGCACTGAAGAGGTCGACGCTTTGAAAGAAAGTGGTATCGACTTCGAGATTGTCCCCGGTGTCACGGCCGCTTGCGCAGCTGCCGCCAGCATTGGCGAAAGCCTGACTGATCGGGGCAAGATCGATACTCTGGTGCTGACTACGGGCCACCGCCAAGATGGATACACGGTGCCTGATCCGATCAAGGACATCAAGCCGGGCACATGCGTCGCTCTTTACATGGCTGTGGGCGCTGCGCCGCAGATTATGGAGCACCTTGAGACCGAGCATCCGGGCGTTTCTTTTGACATACAAATCGTCGCAAAAGCGCAGCGCAAAGGGCAGATGGTGCTTAGCTGTGCTTTAATTGACTTGGCCAAGACATTGAGTGCGAATGACATCGCTGGCGAGGCGATGTTGTTCATTCGATGGTCCCGCAAGGCGCAACAGGCCGATATTGTGCGCTTGTCACCATCCAAGCTTGGCTACAGCCTGCTCTGATGTGGAAGAGTACCTTGAGGCATGTTCTTACATGTCGATTTGTCGTGGAACTGTATGGCCGGTTTCATGGGGCGGAAGCGGCACTCGACACGAAGGGCTGCCTATCCCATTTGTTTCGCTGCCATTGTTGAGCTCAAGGCCTCAGCGAATGCACGCACACGCCGTGGTTGCGCCCGACCGGGCGGGAACATCATCTGGAGAGGATTGGGGGATGATGCAAAATCTTCTAACAATGCGACAAGCCTTCCCGCCTGCAGGTCCGGTGCGACATCAAGTTCTGATTTCAGAATAATTCCGAGCCCCTCCAGCGCCCATTGCCGTACCAGCGAGCCGTCGTTGACAGTTTTGTTGCCGCCAACGGTCACGGATTGCGGCTTTTTGCCAGCTTCGAACCGCCAGACATTGTCCAAAGTGGTGCCAAACCGCATGATCAGGCAATTGTGCTGCGTCAGATCGGCGGGGGTTTTTGGTGCGCCGTGGGCAGCGATATAGGACGGTGCCGCGCAAACGATCCGGCGAAAATGGCCAAGATTGCGGGTGCGCAGAGTGCTGTCGGTGACGGCGCCAAAGCGCAACGCCAGATCGAAGCCCTGACCAACAAGATCGACATAGCCGTCCGACAGCAATAACTCGATCGAAATCTCTGGGTGGTCAGTTGTGAACGACGATATCACCCGCGACACGATGCTGCGGCCAATATCAATTGGCGCGCTGATCCTGATCGGGCCGGATAGGGTCTCTGCTCCATGCCGAATACGCGCATCGAGATCTTCGATCTCCCCCAACACAATTTTGGCCCCGTTAAGCAGCGTACGGCCCTCATCGGTTAAGCTTAAAGACCGCGTCGTGCGGTTGAACAGGACCACACCGTAGTGCGTCTCAAGCGCGGCAAGACGTTCTGAGACTGTTGTGGCAGAAAGCCCGACCTCTCGTCCCGCAGCGACAAGGCTGCCCTTCTCGGTGATGGTCAGAAATAAGCGGATATTGTCGATCAGCATTGTACGGCTTTTCCGGATTATCATTTCGAATGTTGTCTGTTTATCCGTAAATGCCCGTGCTGTATATCTCTGTCATCAGAACAAAACTTCTAAGGAAAACGCCAATGCCCAAGCTTACAATCGTCGCCAACATTCACGTTAACGCTGACAAAATCGAACTGGTCAAAGCTGAGCTGCTGAAGCTGGTTCCGATCACACGCGCCGAAAAAGGCTGCATTAATTACGACCTGCATCAGGATAACGAAAACCCTGCACATTTCACATTCTTCGAAAACTGGGAAACCCGCGAACTGTGGCAGACACATATGAATGCGCCGCATCTGGCCGCTTACATGGCTGCAACTGAAGGTGCCGTTTCTGAATTCACGCTGAACGAGATGACCCACATCGACTGAACCCTACTTAAACCACGCGGATATAGGAGAGCGAGCTATGAAAACGATCCAAGCCGTGCAAACGAGCATGGAGGCTGTCCAAGCCAAGGACACTCAACGCACCGAGCAAAAGCTTTCTCCATATGATTTGGCCGGTATCCGAAACCGTGGTTCGGCGTCATGCGCTGTTGATCTGGCGGGGTGGTTGCGAAGCGTATTGCGCAAGTAACCATTCGGTAAATCAGCAACCAAAACCTTCCCTGTTACATCCGATGTCCAGCACTTGCGTGTCGGAACACGGGGAAGGCTTGGCCGACATCCACTCTCATTCCTCCTTTGGTAACTATCGCACCCCTTGAAAGGCACCTCCCATGACACCAGCAAAACTTCTGACCTCGGCGATGGCTCTGTCCTTCGCATTCGCCACGCAATCGTCTGCGGACACAGCCGCCGAATTGACCACATTCGCCCAGTTTAGTGACACGCGCCCCGGCAATATCACTGTGACGCCTGACAATCGCGTCATCATCACACAACAGCCGTTGGATGGTCCGACATTGCGTGTCGTTGAAGTGCTTGAGGATGGCACAAAGGTGCCATTTCCGACGCAAGACTGGGCGGATGGCCCTGAAACCGGTGAGGTTGGTATTGCTGGTACGATTGGCATCAAATCTGATGCAAACGGTATCGTTTGGATTCTGGACATGGGAAGTGCAGACAGTGCCCCCAAATTGGTCGGCTGGGATACACGGGCTGACGCGCTTCACAAAGTCATCGAAATTCCATCCAATGTTGTCACGCCGATCTCATTCTTGCAGGATTTTGCGCTCGATGAGGAACGCGGCCAAGTCTATATCGCCGACATGACCTTCACGGCGCCGGCGACAGATCTGAAACCTGCGTTTGTTGTGATCGATCTCGAAACCGGAGCAGCCCGCCGCGTTTTGGAAGGGACCGAGCGTTTTATGCCATCTGATGAAGATGTAGTGATCGATGGCAATCTTGTCGGTTTCAAAGACGCGGAGGGCAACGCCCATCCCTGGCATCTGTCAATGAACGCGATCTCCATCGATCCTACTTTTGAAAATGTCTACTTTGGTACAATGAACGGTCGCGATATCTGGCGCATCCCGGCAGCAGCCCTCGCTGATGAGACGCTGGACGATGCATCACTTGCAGGCCAGATCAAACGCTACGGCGAAAAAGGCCCGAACGATGGATTTATCGTTGACGGTCAGGGCCGTATCTTTTCGGGAGACGCTACACGCAACGCAGTGACGGTCTCAACGCCTGACAGCTTTGAAGTTTACGCTCAGGACGACACGCGGTTGCGCTGGCCTGATGGTTTTGCCTTTGCCCCTGATGGTACGCTGTACATTGTCGCCAACCAGTTGCACACGCACCCCGCGTTGAACATGGGCGAGGATGGTAGCACTCACCGCTACTTTATCCTGACAACAAAACCCTAAACCAGAATTCCGCCGTGCACTGCGCGCGGCGGGCGACCCCACTGATTTTGGAGAGCCGCTATGACATCCCGTGACTGGCCCATACAAGCTGAAGTTTTTGCCAAACTACCCGAGGCGGTTGGAAACATAACCTTCACACCCGATAGTGACGTGATCTTTAGCCAGCATCCGTTTTTTGCCCCCAATATCCGCGTGGCCAAATTGAACGAAGATCGCACCGGATCGACCCCTTGGCCAAACCTTGACTGGAATACCCCCAAAGCGGACAGCGATCACTATTTTGACTCGGTCCTGGGGCTGCGCGGCGATGGCAACGGGGTCGTCTGGATGCTGGATATGGGCACACGCACCGGGGTGACGCCCAAACTGGTCGGATGGAATTCAAACACGGACCAGCTCGAGCGCATCTATTACATCCCGGCACCAAGCACTCTGCCGGAATCACAACACAACGACTTCACCATCGACGAAAAACGCGGCATGGCCATCATCGCGGATGAGGGGATCGGCCCGGGCGGTGATGGCACCAAAGCAGCGCTTGTTACCATCGACATGAAGACCGGAAAAACCCGCCGGTTGCTGCAAGGGCACGAAAGCTGCCTGCCTGAAGATGTACCGATCAAGCTCGGCGACCGGATCCTGACCGTGGATGACGCTGGCACGCCCTTGCGTATAGGCGCGGATGGCATTGTTGCCGATCTGGATTATGAATGGCTTTATTTCGGCCCTCTGAGCGGCGGCTGGATTTACCGCGTCCGTCTTGACGACATCGCCGATGAAACGCTGTCTGCCGAGGAACTTGGCAACCGCGTTTGCCGCTATGCCGAAAAACCAAATAACGGCGGTCTGGGAATTGACCGTGCGGGTAACCTATATTTGACAGCAGTTGAAACGACGGCTGTGGGCATCATCCCTGCCGATACAGGCCGCTATGCCAAATATGCGAGCCATCCGGACCTGATCTGGCCCGATGGTGTCAGCTATGCACCAGATGGGTTTATGTATGTCTCCGCCGCACAGGTTTCTGAAGCGGCTGGATTTAACAGCGGAACAGAGCGCAATGCCGCGCCCTATTTCATATTCCGCTTCCCTCCGCTTGCCCCGGGTCGTTTGGGGCACTGAAGCGATCCATCACAACCCACATTGAAAGGAACACCCAATGAAAGCTATCGGCTATACCACTAACGGCGCAATTGATCGAAACGATGCTCTTACCGATCTCGAGATCGAGAAACCTGTTGCAACCGGTCATGACATCCTGGTCAAGGTCGCGGCAGTTTCCGTCAATCCTGTTGACACAAAGGTTCGCCAGAACCGGCCCGCAGAGGGCGGCACCCCTGTGATCCTCGGCTGGGACGCGGTGGGCGAGGTCGTTGAAGTTGGCGATAAGGTCAACCAGTTCGAAATTGGCGACAAGGTTTGGTATGCGGGCGCAATCAACCGCCCCGGCACCAATGTCGAATATCACCTTGTGGATGCACGCATCGTCGGCCATGCGCCGAAGTCTATCGAAGCCTCTGCCGCCGCGGCGCTGCCTCTTACCACTCTGACGGCGCAGGAGATGATTTTTGACCGTCTGAAAGTCACTGATCCGGTGTCGGGTGCCGCAAATGCCATCGTGATCATTGGCGGTGCGGGTGGCGTTGGCTCTATCGCGATCCAGCTGTTGCGTGAACAGACGGACCTGACGATCATTGCAACCGCCTCGCGTCCGGAAACCGAAGAATGGGTTAAGCAGCTTGGCGCGCATCATGTCGTGGATCACTCCAAACCGTTGGCGCAACAGATTGCCGACCTGAACATCGGTGCGCCTGCGTTTGTCTTTTCCACCAACCATTCCGATACTTATGTGCAGCAAATCGCCGAATTCATCGCGCCGCAGGGGCGGTTTGGCCTGATAGATGACCCCAAAGCGTTCGACATCATGCCGTTCAAGGGCAAGGCCGTTTCGATCCATTGGGAATTGATGTTCACTCGGTCGCTGTTCACCACCGACGACATCGCGCGTCAGGGCGAAATCCTTGATACTGTGGCAGGCCTGATCGATGCAGGCAAAATCCGCTCAACCGCGACCGAAAGCTTCGGCACGATCAACGCCGAAAACCTCAAGCGTGCCCATGCCTTGATCGAAAGCGGTAAAGCCAAGGGCAAAATCGTTCTGGAAGGGTTCTGAAATGCAGGTGCGCAGACTTGATCACGTCAACATCCAAACCACTCAAGTCACGGCGATGGTGGATTGGTACGGTGACCTTTTAGGCCTGCGCACCGGCCCACGTCCGGATTATCCATTTCCGGGGGCGTGGCTTTATGCAGGGGATAATGCAGTTATTCACTTAGTCGGGCACGACGGTGATCCGGCGATTGGCTCCGAAGAGAAACTGAAACTTGAGCATTTTGCGCTTACCGCCACAGGTAGAGCGGATTTCGAGGCAAAGTTGCGTGATCTAGCCATTCCTCATCAGCGTTTTGTTCTAACCGAGATGTCGATCGTCCAGTTTCACCTGCGCGATCCTGATGGCAACCACGTTCACATAGATTTCTCATCGCAAGAATGACACACCAGAGGCCAGAGTTGGGTGCCTGCCTTTCCGAAATAGCCACCAATCCTCAGTAACCGGCTCACTGCCCTTTGGTTGACGCGATGCGCACCGCACCTTGCCGGAATGCTTCCGTCCGTTTCATCCCCAGTCTCAATCTCCTTCGTTGCAGCAAAGAAGATGAAAAGGAGCCCTATCAAACCGCGATAGATACACACCTATCAAGATCATCCAACCGGCCTGTTACCTTTACAATTGGATCATCCAAACCTAACATTTTTAATACAAATTAGTTTGGGTTAGAGATCGTCATGCCGGATAAAATTGGAATCGTTACAGGTGCCGGTGGAGGAATGGGCCGTGCGATATGCCACAAGCTGGTACAAGATGGTTTGACGGTGATTGGATTGGACGTTTCCGCTGAACGGCTGGAAGAAACGGCAAATTCTCTCGGCACACGGTTCACGAGTTTGACCGTAGACCTGACAGATCACACTGCAGTCGCAGATGCATTTGCTACTATCAAAGCCCAGCATGGCGGAATGGACGCATTGGTCAACAATGCCGGCACCTGCCTGATGTCAGATTTTCCAAATATCCCGGCGCAGGAACTGGACAGCCAGATGGCGATCAACTTCAATTCGATGTTCTATTGCTGCCAAGAAGCCATCCCTTTGATGGCGGGCCGCGAAGGTGTGCGCAAAATCGTCAATATCTCATCCAACGGGGCCTATAACTTTGACGCCTTCGACCCACCACATTACCGCGCCAGCAAAGCGGCGATGGATACGTTGACAAAGGATCTTGCGCGCCGCTATGCGACGGATAAAATCGCCGTGAATTCCATCGCGCCTGCCATGACTGTCACACCGTTATTTGATGTATTGACCGAAGATGTTTTGCAGCAGGCGATCTCGAAGATGCCCCACGGGCGCGCAATGGAGCCAAGTGAAGTTGCCGACTGGGTTGGGTTCCTGATTTCACCCGCTGGAGATATTTCCAGCGGCAATATTATTATTCTCAACCAAGGGCGGGATGTGCGTTAGCCGTAAGCTTCGGGTGCTTTTCTCAGCGTTGACCATTGCTCGGGTGAATGTCCGTAGATCACAAATGCGCCAGTATCTTTCGCCAGTCGCATCAGTCGTTCGGCACTGGCAATTGCCTTTGGCTCATCCCAAGAACCCGCGAATTTCTCTTCGATTTCTGCAGGGCGTGAAATAGCGTCACTGGTCAGTAATACTGGCCCCGTTCTCGGCAGTTCCAGCATCAAAGCCAATTGCCCCGGTGCATGCCCTGGTACGGTAAAGACGCGGAAGCCGGGGCCAACCTCGACATCGCCCTCAATCACCAGATAGTCCTGATCAGGCCACTCAAGCGGTTGAACATCGCCCCAGTAAAGCGGCTTGGGCAGGCGCCGCTCTGCGCCGGACACCAAAATTGGTGCGTGGGGGAAATCGCTAAGGCCGCCGACATGGTCGATGTGGGTATGTGTCACGATATGCAAGTCAATCTGATCCGGCTTGATCCCGGCAAGACCAATCTGGTGCGTCGGCATATTGGCCATCTCGCATTCCAGAACCTCTCCAAACTCAAATAGCCGGTCCTCTTTGGTCGCCGTGGCTTTGTCCTCGGCGTATTTTTGGGGAAACCCGGTATCGACCAAGATGGATTCACCTGCGTCAGTCTGGATCAAAAATCCGCAAATACCGATGATGCGATCATTCGCATGCACCTTGAACAACCCGTAATCCAGAACGTGCAAAGATACAGGCATTCCTTTCAAAAAATCCTTAGCTGGCATAGGGTTCACCTTATGTTTTATTCATGCAGCACGGGTTCCAGATGAAAGTCAAGATTCACACTTTATTCCAATACCTGCTCGATACCACCGAAGCGGATCCAGAAGCATTCGTCGGATTTTCACTGGCTGAATCGCCAAAGCTGGGTGACTTTTTGACTGAGCTCGATCCGGAAATGTCCCTTGATTGGAACCTTAGATCCTTTCGCGGTTTACCCGAGTTGCGGCAACGGGTCATTGATCAGGCGAACCTGACTGGTCAGTGCACGGCCGACGACGTTTTGATTACCGCAGGTGCAGCGGAAGCAAACTATCTTGCGTTTATGCAGCTTGTTCAGCCGGGGGACGAAATCATCACCGAAACGCCGGGTTGGCCGCAAATCGAAGTTTTGGCCAAAGCGCGGCAAGCCAAGAGCAAATTGGTCAAGAGGGATGAGGCAGATGGTTGGGATTTGCCATTGGATCACCTTGAAAACCTGATTACCGACAAAACCCGACTGATATTCCTTACCAACCCAAACAACCCCACTGGTAAACTGCTGAGCACGCAGGACCTACACCGGATTGCGCAGATGGCTGACAAGGTCGGCGCTTGGCTGGTAGTCGATGAGGTGTACGCTGGGCTGGAATGGACCGCAGAAAGAGCGCCCTCAATTGCCAGTATTTATGAGCGTGGCATCACTACAGGTAGCGTTTCAAAAGCACTGGGTTTGCAAGGCCTGCGTACTGGCTGGCTCATTTGCCGAGATAAAGACTTGGTGATGGATGCGATCATCTTGCGTGAAAACAGTAGCGAGATCATGAACGTTATGGGCGAAGCAATAGCGGAAATTGCGTTGCGCCCAGAACGACTTGGTAAAGCGTTAGCGAATGCCCGCCGCGACAGCATGGCCACGCTTGAGTATCTGGATAGATACATCACGTCCGAGCCAAAACTGTCCTGGCATCGGCCTGAGGCTGGTTTGATAGGATTGGCACGGCTATCAGCAGGTATCGATGGTGACCTTTTTGCAAAACGTCTTCTTGCAGATCCCTACAAGACCTTTTTGCTTCCGGGCAGCGCATATGGGCTTTCTAACCACATCAGGATGGGCGTTGGCGGAGGTGCTTCTGCGAAGCTGGAACTTGGGCTTTCCCGTATGTCTGAGTTGCTTGCTAAATGGTGACACACAAATGGAGCATTTTTTGCGCTCATTACCGGACCCATTCAATGCGCCGCATAAACGTCACTCAGATTTATAGTCTGACAGCTAGACGAAGCGCTGAAGCGTTTTCCATCGAGGTCCCAGTTTGCGAACCCAGCCGTCGGTCGATGTGACGGCCAAGGGCACGAAGATCAGCAAGCCAGGCCCGCTGTCGCGCACATCGGCCTCTGTCTGGCGGTTGCTTTGTGCGACGGGGAAAGGCTGTGCCTTCTTCGCCCCCTTGAATGCCGGTATAAACGATCTTCCTCACACCTGCGGCCTTGGCGGCCTCAATGACATTGCGGTGCTGCTGAATGCGGGCGTCGAGGGTGTCCATTCCAGGCACGAGCAACAAGGCATCGACTCCGTCTAAAGACGCGCGCAAATGGTCCGGTTTGGCCCTGCAAATATGCGCATTGAGGTGAACACCATAAATGCCGCCAAAGCCTCTGTGCTCGTCGGCCTCGGTATCTGGCAACTCCCCCGAAGCGTGAACGAGCAGGAGGTCATCCAAGGAGAATTGGTTAGAATTTTGCCAGATTGGAACTTTCCCACATTGGGTATTTGCGCTGTTTGGCCGGACATCGGACCGCAAAAAGCGTTGAGCCGACGGCTGATTGATCACTTCATCGCGCATCGTTCAGATTTGATGCTGTGAAACATTCACATCAAACTCGTCGCTGTCGCTTGCCGGATGAACGAGTGGGCCAAGAGCACCTTGCATCGCCGCCCTCAACCGCTACGCCGCTCTTGGCACACCTGTCACAAAGGCAGTGGGCTAAGTCCGTCCGGCAAAAAGGGGGGGGACGTCCTTCTCCCGATTTGTTCAGCAAAGCCTGAAAAGATTTATAATTTCTGAGCAGCTGAAGATTCCCGAAGTCTGGGCCATGCAAGCTTATGCCGCATTGGCACCTGACCGCTTGTTCATGCTCCCTGTGCGCGAGCGTCTGCCAGTTCTTGTTGCAGCCTTTGTTCCTCTTGCGCCTGCGGGGTCGAAAAACGCGCCAGAAGGAAATAGGCAACGGGTGTCAGATAGAGCGTGAACAGTGTCGCCAATCCTAGACCACCTACAATGACCCACCCCAGAGCCTCGCGTGCTTCGGCGCCGGCACCTGTGGACAGCACAAGCGGCACGCCACCCAGCACGGTTGAGGTCATTGTCATCATCACAGGCCGCAGGCGGATGGTACAGGCGTCCACGATTGCTTCGCGCACATCCTGGCCCTTATCGCGCAACTGGTTCGCGAATTCGACGATTAGGATGCCGTTCTTTGCCATGATGCCAATCAGGATTACCAAACCAATCTGGCTATAAACATTCAGGCTTTGCCCGGACAACAGCAGGGCAAAGACAGCACATGCCAATCCCAAGGGAACGGTCGCCATCACCACAACCGCAGAAATGAAGCTTTCAAACTGGGCGGCGAGAACCAGAAAAACGACCAGAATGGCAAAGCCGAAGGTCAACAGCATGCCGGAATTCGTTTGATCCAAGGTGGCAGCCTCTGCCAATGGAATGATCCGGTTTTCGGCGGAAAGGATCTCTTCGCCAACGCCCTGAACCTGTGTTAGCGCATCCCCCAATGACAGTTCCGGTGTCAGGCCTGCTGTCAGTTCGACCGACCGGTTCTGGCCCTCGCGGTCCAGTTCAGGGGCTACGGCGCGTTCCTCCAATGTGACAAAGCTGGACATCGACACCATCTGGCCGTTTGCGGCCTGAACAAAGATGTTCTCCAGATCGCCGGGATCGTTGATCGGGTTGGAGGTCGACAGCATCTGCACATCAAAGCTTTTGTCTTCGATAAAGACCGACGCGACCTTGCGACCGTCCAGCAACGCCTGCAGCGCTTGCCCCAGCCCCGTGATGTCGATCTCAAGATCGGCCGCCAAGGCGCGGTCGATTTGAACGAAAAGCTGCGGCTGCGTGCGCTCGTACTCCAGCCGGACCTGACCCATGCCGGGGATTTGGTTCAGCCGATCCACCATCTCTTCGGCAACTTCTGACAGTTGGTCATAGCTGTCGCCGGTGATCCCGAAGGCCAATCCGCGCCCCGCGCCACGAATCCCAAGCGAGTTGGGCTGGATCGCGAAAGCGCGCACGCCGATGACGCTCCGCAGCTTGCCGTTGATCTCGCCAACGATGTCTTGCTGGCTGCGTGCACGATCTTGCCATTTGGCAAGGGTGAAGACCATGAAGCCACGGTTGTCAGCGCCGAACCCGCTGATCGAGAATATATTGGTCACTTCGCCGGCATCCTGCAAAGGTCGGATCAAATCCTCAATCTGCTGCATCTTGGACTGGGTGTAATCCAAAGACACGCCTTGTGGGGCTGTTACGCTTAGCAGTGCGATGGCGCGGTCTTCACGCGGAGTAAGCTCTTGCCGGATGGTTGTGGCCATAAGGATCGCAGTGACCATGACAAAAGCAGAGATCAGCACGATGACAAACGGCATCGCCAAAGCGCCCTTGAGGGTGAAGGCGTAGAACTGTTGCAATTTGCTGCCCAGCCAGATCATCGGCCCGCGCGCGTCTTTTTTCGGCTCTTTGGTCAACAGGCGACTGGCCAGCACAGGACATAGGCTGAGGGCAACGACCGAGGATAACAGAACCGCCATCGCGAGGGTGAAGCCGAACTCGCGGAACAATCCGCCTGCCTGACCGGGCAAGAAGGACAGCGGTACAAACACGGCGGCAAGCGTGGCGGTGGTGGTGATCACTGCGAAAAAGACTTGCGCAGTGCCGTTCACAGCTGCCGCGCGTGGCCCCATACCGGCCGCGCGCTGACGCACAATGTTCTCAAGCACGACGATGGCATCATCCACAACCATCCCTGTTGCCAGAACCAGCGCCAAAAGGGTCAGGATATTGATGGAAAAGCCAACCAGATAGATCGCGGCAAGTGTCCCGATCAAGGCGACAGGAAGGGTCAATGCGGGGATCAGCGTTGCACGGAAGTTGCGCAGGAAAAGAAAGATCACCGCGACAACGATGGCAATCGCATAGCCTAGCGATTTGATCACTTCCTCGATCGAGCCGGAAATGAAGGTTGCATCATCAGAGGTGACAAATATGTTCACGTCATCGGGCAGTGTTTCGTTTAGCTGCGCAACAACCGCGCGCACGTTGGTTGAAATTTCCAGCGTATTGGACGTGGCCTGACGGATGATCCCGATACCAAGACCCAATTGGCCATTGGCGCGCAGGGCTGTCTCTCCGCTGGCGGGGCCGAGGGTGACCTTGGCGACATCGCCAATCAGCACGTCAGGCTTGATCTCAAGCGCTTCGAACGCCTCCGCTGTGGCCACGCTGGCGGTTGTGCGCACGTTGATAGATTGCCTGTTCCCCGCCAGATCACCGGCAGGGGAGTCAAATGCCACACCAGACAAAACGCGCTGCATATCGCCAAGCGATAGGCCGCGGCTGGCAAGTTCAAGCTGGTTGATATCGACGCGAAAGATAGGCTCGCGATCACCGTAGACCTGCAGATCGGCAACCCCTTCGACGGAAATCAGGCGGTCCTCTACGCGGTCTTGTACAATCGCGGTAAGCTCTTGTGGGGAGCGGCTGGCCGACGTCACGGCGATGCGCATCACCGGCTGGGCATTGGCATCGGCTTTGACGATCTCTGGCTGATCGGCATCTTCGGGCAGTTGGTTGACGATGCGCGCAACGGCATCGCGCACGTCTGTCGCGGCCACGTCGATATCGACGTTGTCGTTGAATTCCACCGTCACACGGCTGCGTCCGAAGCGCGAGTTGGACGAGATGCTGCGCACGCCTGACACACGCCCGACGGCGCCTTCGATCCTGCCGGTTAATTCTTGATCTACTGACTCTGGCGATGCGCCGGAAAAGGGGGTCGTGATCGTGACCACGGGGCGATCCACGTTAGGCAGTTCGCGGATTTCGGCGCCAAAAAGGGCTGCAACGCCTGCCAGAATGATCAACGCATTCAGCACGAACGCCAGAATGGGTCGGCGGACAAACAGCGCGGTGCCGGGGGAGGTTGGCGCGCTCACAGCTTTTCAGCTCCGGTAGTGGCGGCGGATACTTCCTGCTCCGCGATGGCAACCTCAGCCCCTTCGCGCAGGGTCTGGACGCCCTCGGTAACGACAAGATCCCCTGCGGCCAGAGAGTCAGAAAACACCAGAACCTGATCGCTGTTGCGTTGCACGATTTCAACAGCCACTTGGGTGGCCTTATTCTCCCGTACAGCCCAAACAAACGGCCCGTCACTGGACCATTGCACGGCCAGCGGCGCGATGGATAACAGCGTCGCACCAGGGAAGCTCAGGTTCACCGAAAACGCCATGCCTGCCCGCAGCATATCCTCGTTATTGGCAACGCGTCCCTGTACCAGCAGGGTTCTGCTGGCGCGGTCTACTACTGAATCAATCGCACTGATTTCCCCAGTCAGGGTTTTATCTTCAAACCCCAACGGCATAACCTGAAAGGACTGACCAACCTTAATGTTGCGTACCGCCCTTTCAGGCACGCGAAAATCGATCAGGATGTCAGAGCGATCGGTGATCGTGACAAGCTGGTCCTGCGCGCTGACGCGGTCTCCTTCCTCCAGATCAATGATGCCGATCCAACCGGAGATCGGGGCGGCGATTTGGCGTTGAGACAGGTCAAACTCGGCCTGCCGCACAGATAGCTCCGCGTTACGCAGTAACAGCTCGGTTTCTCTGAGCCGAACTTCGGTCGTGGCGCCGCTGGCTTGCAACCGCTTGATCCGCACCTCTTCTGTGCGGGCATCCTCAAGCTGAATGTGCGCTTGCTCCAACGCGATGCTCTCTGCCTCGTCCTGAAGTTTGACGATAAGCGTGCCTTCCTCGACATAGCCACCTGCAGCGAGATTGAGATCGGTAATGACCCCAACCGCATTCGAGCGCACAGTCACAGAGCGCCGCGCGCGACCGTCACCAATTGCGGTGATGCGGTCCTCTCGTATTGTCTCACCCACGGATACAGCAATCACAGGGGTTGCCCCGCCACGCGGACGCCCGCCGCCCTGCGATGATGCTTTTTCGGTAGGGGCTTGGATGCCTAAAAGATCAAAGATGCCGACCCGTTCCAACAGGGGCCGCGCAGCGGGCACATATGTGATCCAGATGTAAAGCCCCGCAGCAATAACCGCGAGCGATACCAGAATTTGACGAAGCGCTTTCATGCGTATGGCCTTCAGATGTTACCGTACTCAGTAAATGATTTAATGCATTTTCAGAAAAAACCCCTACCGCCTTCTTCATACAGGCGGGGTCCTTTCTTTCGGCACAAGTAGTTTATCGCTTGGCAGAAGTTATCAAGCGCTTTTCGCTACGTCGTCCGCCGGTATTTGCGGTAAGCGCCGGGGGTGACGCCGGTCCAGCGTTTGAAGGCGCGGTGTAGATTTGCAGGTGTGGCAAAGCCAAGGTCTTGAGAAATAGCCTCAATGCTTTTGTGTCCAAGGGTCAAGTCCCGGATCGCGATGTCACGGCGCAGGCTGTCCTTAATGCCTTGAAATGACGTGCCTTCAGCATCCAATCTCCGCATGAATGTGCGCGGGGTCAAGTTCAGGGCAAGCGCTGCTTCATTCAGCGTGCAGCCCAACGCATCGGAAAGTTGCACGTACTCACGGACCCGAAGCGGCAAGGCATGCTCGCGGTAGGTGGTGAAAATCCAGTCGCGTGGTGCGCGGATCAAAAAATCGTGCATTTCCTCGTTGGAGCGCGCCACAGGCAGTTCCGCTAGGCTGATGTCAAAAGAGATGGCGGAATGGATATGACCAAAGCTGACAGGGGCGGGAAAGAGGATGGCGTAATCTTCGGCAAAGTCGGGTCGGGCGAAGGCAAAGTTCACACCCAAAACCGGCAGCTCCCGTCCGGTGAGCCATGAACCAATGCCATGCACAAGTTTGAGCAGCAGCATGTGGCCGAACCGTTGCGCGGGCGCATCGCTGTGCGGGGTCAGGGATATCTTCAAATGATCACCGCTGTCATCCAGCGTAAGGGTGTAGTCATCCAGAAGCAGGTTCCAGTATGTGGTAAACCGGAACATGGCGGCGGACAGGGATGAGGCATCGCGGACCGTTGCGCATAGGTGTTTGAGCGCGCCTGAGCGAATGGGCCTGCTCCATAGGCCCATCATCTCGTCGCCGGTCTCGACCGCGACAAGTTGGTAGAGGCGGACGATCTGGTCATGGGTCACGCGGGCCAGCGGATGGGAAATCCCTGCAAGGCTGGTTTTATCCAGGAAACGCAGCACCTGATCGGGTGTGCATTTGCGATGCAGCACAGACAGCCAATCGTCCAGAAACGCCCGCGAAACAGTGGGAAGAACAGTGTCAGAAGTGGTTGCAGTCATTGTGGGCTTCATTGCAGTTGATGTGTCACTTTTTGAATGCTTTGCGTCCGTAAGGGCGATAGACGCCCCTGTCTCAACACGGTATCTGGCAAAAAGAGAAATCTCAATCATTCCCGCTGTGCAAAGGATGCCTGTATGACACCCCGGATCGACCCTTCCCGCTACACCAACCTTGATATCGTCGCGCATGATGACGGGGTCTGGGTTGTCACCCTGAACCGGCCCACAAAGCGCAACGCGCTTAACGCGGAAACCATCGAGGAACTGGTCGAGTTCTTTTCGGTCGCGCCCCGTGCCGGTGTGCGGGCGATTGTCTTGGCGGGGGCAGGGGATCACTTCTGCGCAGGGCTTGATCTGGTTGAACATCACAAGGAGGACCGCAGCCCGGCGGATTTCATGCACCTGTGCCTGCGCTGGCATGAAGCGTTCAACAAAATGGAATATGGCGGTGTGCCAATCATCGCGGCGCTGCACGGCGCTGTTGTCGGGGGCGGTCTTGAGCTGGCAAGCTCGGCGCACATCCGTGTTATGGACCAGACCGCATATTTTGCCTTGCCCGAAGGCCAGCGCGGATTGTTCACAGGCGGTGGTGCGACCATCCGGGTCACCGATTTGGTGGGTAAGTCTCGCATGATTGATATGATGCTGACGGGCCGCGTGTATCAGGGGCAAGAAGCTGTTGATCTGGGGCTGGCGCAATACATCGTCGATGGCTCCAGCCTTGATGCAGCGATGGATCTGGCGCGTAAAGCGGCGCAGAACCTGCCATTGTCGAACTTTGCGATTTGCTCGGCGGTCAGCCATATGCAGAATATGTCGGCGATGGACGCGGCCTATGCCGAGGCTGTTGTAGCCGGTGTGGTCAACACGCAGCCTGACGCACGCGAACGTCTTGCCGCCTTCGCGGACAAAAGCGCGGCACGGGTGCGCCCAAACGGCTAAGTACCTGAACCAAAGTCTCCATCTGCGATTGGGCCTGCTGGTCGGGCGTCGGCTGATATGAGCAGGCGTGTGCCTTTATTCACCTGATCCGCGACGACATCGCGGGTCAGTCAAACAGTGCCGCGATGGTTTTGAGAACAACATCCGGCTTTTGATAAAAGAGCAGCTGGCCCGCCTCCTCGACGACGGTGAGCGTGACGCGATCACTGTGGCGATGAGCAAAATCCCGCACGCTGCCGATGGAAACCACAGGGTCATGCGCACCGTGGATTAAGTGAACGGGTACCGGTGCGGACTGGATGAATACCTCGGTCCAGTCACGCGTCACCATTTCACTATCGAGCGCAAAACCCTTGTTGCCTTGCGCGATCGAGAAGTCGACACCATTCAAAAAGACCCGCCGCACCTCATGGTCTCTGATCACTTCATTGTCGACAGGTGCATTTTCGTAAAGTGAGTCCAGAAAGGTTTCTCCGCCGCCATTTCTGATTTGCCGGATGCCCGCATTGATCACAAATGGCAGCACCGAGAGCGCATAGCGCGCAGTATAGGCCACCAGCCGCTGGCGGCGGCTCATGATATCGAACTGGCGTTTTGACACGATTGGCACGCCGCCGGATACGTTCACAACTGCTCGGGCTCCGCAGGATTTAGCGACATAAGGACTATAAACGGCCCCTCCCAGATGCCCCAGAATGACCGGATCAGAGATGCCCTGACGCTTCAAAAGTTCGGCCATGTCCGAGGCCAGGCTTTGCGCGCCTGCATCGCCTGAGGGGGGCGGCGGTAGGGAGTTGCCAAAGGCAGGCCGGTGCGGACAAATCAGACGTAGGTTCAAGCGTTCCAATGCTTGCCAAATACGCACAGTCGTGCCGGTGCCATCCAGCATGCCGTGCAGGAATATGACAGGACGGCCATCTGGGGGGCCATGCTCTTCAACAGGCAATACCCGGCCGTTGACATGTTCTTCCACCAGCCGCCCACCGATCGGCGGCGCAAGCGCGCGTGCAGGCTCGGGAGAGGGAAGCGTTTCAGCCATCCGCTGCATGACGTGCAGATGCGAGGCCAGCTCGGTTTGTGAGCTGGTTTGCGTTTTTGACTGGATGCTTTTGATCTGTGTGCGCACGGTGCCTACAGAAGTACCGCGCTGCTGGGCGATTGCCGCAGGCGCCAATCCATCGGCAAGCAGAGCACAAATAGCACATTCGCTTTCGCTTAGCCCGTGTGTGTCTGACAGCAGCCTGTCTGTGGCTAATAGCCAGGGCGAGGCAAGGGCCGATAATAACGCAACCGTTTCGGTTGGCACACGGCGCATGGCTTCTAGCCGAAAAGCTATTGCGCGGGTGCTGTCCGTCGGCAGTATCTGGATGACAACCGGATCTGGGCTCTCCTCATTTTCAAGAGCCGTTAGGAAAAGTTCAAGCGCGCCACGATGGGCGTTCGACATCTGGTTTTCCAGCACGTTGCTTTGTCGCAGGCTGCCAAAACTCCGGTCCGCCGCCGCGTTCTGCCACAGAATTTGACCAGACGGATGCACCAGCATGCGCGGGCCTGCACTTGGCGTGCTCTCCGGAGGCTCACCAATGCGTTCGAGCAACCGTAGCGCCAGCTCGAAATGCGCGGCAATCTCCGGCGACGACATCGCCGGATCGCTCATCCTAAGCTTGTCCAACCCAGTCATTCGGGCATCTATCCAGTCGTTCCAACTGGCCATGAAGCCGTCATAATCCTGTGGATCAAGCGCGGTGCGGTAGATCATTTCCACCAATTTGAGCGAACGTTCGTCCTGATGTTCTTCCAAGCGGGCCCCCCTGTCGCTGCCTACGCAACTTAGGGCAAACCCGTCCTTGTGGATAGACTGACATGCGCACAGGTGTCAGGGGGTAGCTTGGCTCGTTTCTCCGAGTTTTGCCATCAAGGCATCAGCGGCAGGTTTGTATTTGCGCACCGCCTCCTCCTTAACGGGGCCGTACCCACGGAATTCGAGCGGCGCTTCAAGGACGTGACGCGCGTCGTTCACTGTCTGCGTATTCACAAACGCAGGGAGGGCGGACAAGATGCTTTCGTACCATGTAATCAGCGCCGCTTCCTCTTTCCGTTCTGCTGTATATCCGAACAGATCAAATGCCGTGCCACGCAGGAATTTCATACGGGCAAGGCCTCGAAGCGCATGCGTCAACCACGGACCAAAGCTGCGCTTTGTCGGGCGGCCACGTGCGTCCTGACGCCGTGATAGCAGCGGCGGGGCCATATGATAGTTGATCTTAAAGCCAGGTTCGAATTCCTCTTCAAGCATCGCGGCGAATTCGGGTTGGACATGTAGGCGGGCCACTTCGAATTCGTCTTTGACAGCCATCAGTTTGAACAGCGATTTTGCCGCGATCAGGGACAGATCGTCGGCATGATCTTGTGGCAAAGCGGCATGAAAACGCGCCATCGTTTTTTCATATCGGTCGGCGTAAGCCGCATCTTCATACTCTGTCAGAAAGGCAGAATGCCGCGCGGTCAACGCCTCAAGCGAAGGTGCCGGGGTAGGGGCCGCTTCTGGGATCAACGCCTGCGGATTGGTGGCAAGTATCCGGCCGAAATCAAATGCGCGGGCATTATTTTCAATCGCAACGGCATTCAGTGTTATGGCTTGTTTCAAACCGATTTCGCTGACGGGAACCAGCCCTTTTTGCCATGCATAGCCCAGCAGAATGATGTTCGCGAAAACGCTATCCCCCAAAAGCTGTTCGGCAAGGGCATTTGCATTAAGGCTCCAGACAAAATCGTCGCCAACGATCTGGCGAATGGCCGCTTCGCGCTGGTCGATGTTCAGGCGGGCATCACGGTGCAGAACAAGATCACCTGTCGGCATTTCCGCAGTGTTCAAAACCACGGGCGCGCCCTTGCGATAATGGAGCGACGCGCGCGGGGCTGACGACACCACGGCGTCACACCCGATCACCGCATCAGCCGCGCCAGCATCAATGCGAACCTGATGGATGGCTTCAGGAGACGCGCCGATGCGCACATAGCTCAGCACTGTGCCGAACTTCTGGGCAAATCCGGTGAAATCGAGGACGGTCGCGCCCTTACCCTCCAGATGCGCAGCCATTGTTACCAAAGCACCAACCGTCACAACACCCGTGCCGCCGACGCCAGTGACCAGCAGATCGAATGGAGCGTCGAGCTGTGGCAACTGCGGGGCCGGAACAGCGGCAAGAAGGGTGGGCAGATCAACAGTAGCACCGTTTTTCTTGCGGCGCACAGCCCCTTCGATGGTCACGAAACTGGGGCAAAATCCGTTGAGGCAGGAGAAATCCTTGTTGCAGGTCGACAGGTTCACCTTTCGCTTGCGGCCGAATTCCGTTTCCAAAGGCTCGATGCTCAGGCAGTTGCTTTCGACTGAACAGTCGCCGCAGCCTTCGCAGACGGCTGGATTGATAAACGCAAACCGTTTGGGGTCTTCCATCTTACCGCGCTTGCGACGGCGCCGTTTTTCGGTGGCGCAGGTCTGTTCGTAGATCAGGACCGTTACACCGGGCACGTCGCGCAGCGCGCGCTGGACGGCATCCATCTCTTCACGGGGATGAAAGCTGGTGTGCGCAGGGAAATCAGCACGCCGGAATTTGCCGATATCGTCAGACACCAACGCGATGCGATCGACACCTTCGGCGCGGCAGGCTTGGGCGATGCCGGTCACGCTGACAGGGCCGTCAACAGGTTGGCCGCCGGTCATTGCGACCGCATCGTTATACAGGATTTTGTAGGTGATGTTCGACTTTGCCGCGACGGCCTGCCGGATAGCGAGGGAGCCAGAGTGGTACCACGTCCCTTCGCCAAGGTTCTGGAAAATGTGTTTGCCGCCGTTGAACTTTGACACAGCAACGTTTGGCACACCTTCGCCACCCATCTGCGCATAGCCGACGGTTTCGCGGTCCATCCAGCTGGCCATCACATGACACCCGATGCCCGAGGCGGCTTTGCTGCCTTCGGGGACTTTCGTTGAGGTGTTGTGCGGGCAGCCCGAACAGAAATAGGGCGTGCGCACAGCGCCGGGGACATTCAGGAGAACAGGCGGCTTTTCAGTCAACACACGGGCTTTTTCCGCTAGCTTTTCTTGCGGAAAGAAGGCGTCCAAACGCTCGGCCAGCACGGGAACCAGCTTGAGCGGGCTCAGCTCACCCGTCCACGGAAGCAGCGGGTCACCTGCCGTGCGGTGTTTGCCCACCATCGTGTGAGGTTTGTCGCCGGGCCAGTCATAGAAGTATTCCTTAAGCTGGCTTTCGATGATGCCGCGCTTTTCTTCGATAACCAGTACTTCACGCTTGCCGCGTACAAATGCCAAAGCATCGCGGCGCGCCAATGGCCAGACCATGCCCACCTTGTAAATATCGATGCCCAGCTTGCGACAGGCCGCTTCATCAAGGCCCAGCAACCGCAGCGCCTCCATCAGGTCAAGGTGACCTTTGCCCGTGGTCACGATGCCAAACGCCGCATCTTCGATGTCATAAATGCGCCGGTCAATCGGGTTTGCTTCGACAAAGGCTTCGACTGCGTCGAGCTTGTATTCCATGCGGGTTTCGATCTCGGGGCTGGGCAGGTCCGAGCTGCGAATGTGCAGGCCGCCAAGGGGCACATCAATGTGCGGAAAGACGAAACTGCGATCCGCCGACAAATCCACCGATCTGCCGCTCTCTACCGTTTCCGAGATTGCTTTGAACCCGACCCACGTGCCTGAAAATCGGCTCAAGGCGATGCCGTATTCACCAAATGCCAGATACTCAGAGACATCAGCAGGGTTCAGTGTGGGCATGAACCACGTCATGAACGCGACATCCGATTGATGTGGCATTGAGGAAGATACGCAGCCGTGGTCGTCGCCGGCCACAACCAGAACCCCGCCTTTGGGGGCTGATCCATAGGCATTCCCGTGTCGCAACGCATCGCCGGAGCGGTCAACGCCGGGGCCTTTGCCGTACCACATCGAGAAGACCCCCTCGACCTCGGTGTCGGGGTCAAGCACGGCCTGCTGGGCGCCCAGAACCGCAGTGGCGCCCAGATCTTCGTTCACCGCAGGCATGAAAGTGATGTTATGTTTTCCAACCTCGGAGCCTGCGCGCCATAGCTCCAGATCAAGACCACCCAGCGGAGAGCCGCGATAACCGGAGATGAACCCGGCCGTGTTCAGCCCTGCCAACCGGTCGCGCCGCGCCTGATCCAGCATGATCCGAACCAATGCCTGTGTTCCGGTCAGGAACACACGCCCTTGCGTGACCGTATAGCGGTCGGACAATTCGTAGGTCTGAAAGTGGTGAGATTCGTCAGTCATGGCGGCCATCCAATGTATTTTCGCCATTCTACTGGGTTGCTGTGGAATTCCTGATCTAATTATCATAATAATCGGGCGATAATCGGATAGAATTACCGAATCTTATTGCCGATGTGAAAAGGATATCCAGATGCAGCTTGATGTGCGAGACAGACGTATTCTGTCTCTTTTGCAATCTGATTGCCGTTTGTCCAACGCCGAGCTTGCGGAAAAGGTTGGCATGTCGGCGTCGGCGTGCTGGCGGCGGGTTCGGGTATTCGAGGATGAAGGCATCATCAAAAGGTATCGTGCAGAGATTTCGGCCGAAGGGGTCGGGTTCACGTTTCAGGCGCTCGTGCATGTGCAACTGACGCGGCATAACCCGGAACATCTCGCCGGTTTTGTAGCGGCGGTCGAGGCGCGCCCAGAAGTGCAGGAATGTTATGCCACGACAGGGCAGGCAGATTATCACCTGCGGGTATTGTGCCGCGATATTTCAGCCTACAATCTGTTTCTTGAAGACTTCCTGTTCAACCTGCCTGCTGTGGCAAGCGCGCAAACCAATGTAGTCTTGCGTGAGATCAAGCGCAGTCAGACAATTTCGATTTGACGTAGGGCGATAACATTCAGTTGAACCTTCAAGAGGTATTCGAGAAAAAACAGCCTCCAGCTGGAGCGCACCAAGTGTAGCGCCCGCGCCTCAACGATCCGGAGGTGTCCAATCATTCTCCACCTGTGCGTTTTGCCGCCGCAACCGTAAGGCAAGCCCGAGAGAGACACCAACCCCGATCGCAATGGTGAGATCCGCAAACACAGTCAGGACCAACGTGAGCAGCAGCAGGACACGGTCAGAAATCCGCGTTTGCATATAGCCCCGCCATTTGTGCGGCTCGCTCATGTTCCAAGCGGTGAGGATCAATAGACCGGCAAGCGCCGGCATCGCGAGGTATCCGGCAAGAGGCGCTGCCAGTAGCATGACAAACAAGATGGTCAGCGCATGTACCACACCCGCAACCGGCGTTTTCCCACCCGCTCGGACATTCGTTGCGGTGCGCGCAATCGCGCCCGTCGCTGGCAGCCCCCCAAAAAGAGACGACCCGATATTGGCCAACCCTTGGGCGAATACCTCTGCGTTGGGTCGGTGATGCCCTCCGATCATCCGGTCCGCGACCATCGCGGACAGCAGTGATTCAATGCTCGCCAGGAAGGCGATGACAATGGCGGAAGGAAGTAGTTCGGTGAGACGTACAAGGGTGATTTCGGGCAGTTCGGGAAATGGCAGTGCGCTTGGCAAGGTGCCGAACCGCGAAAAGATGGTGTCGACCGGCAGCACTGCCATGGCGACAATGGCAGAGGTTAAGCCCACGGCAACAATCAGCCCCGGAAACTTAGGCGCCAGACGCCGCAAGAATACAATAAGCCCCATTGTGCCAAGGCCAATCCCGAGGGCAAAGACACTAAGCGTCTCACGCGCGTGCCAAAGCGCCTCTATCTTACCAATGAATTCCGCGGGTACATCTGCCAACGATAATCCGAACAGATCTTTAAGCTGACTTGTCGCAATGATCACACCGATGCCAATGGTAAACCCGTTGATGACCGGTTCTGGCACATAGGCGACGAGACTGCCGGCGCGTAAATATCCTGCGACCAGCATGATGATACCCGCCATGAAGGTGGCAAGGACCAGCCCGTCATATCCGTGCTGTTGTATGACCCCGAAAACGACGACGATGAACGCCCCCGTCGGCCCGCCGATTTGCACACGGCTGCCCCCGAAAAGCGAAATCATGAGACCGGCGACGATCGCCGTTACCAATCCTTTTTCCGGCCCGGCACCTGAGGCGATGGCGATGGCAAGGCTCAGGGGCAGAGCGACCATCGCCACGGTGATACCCGCAGCCACGTCACCGACAAACTGCTGCCGATCGTAGGTCTTAAGCGTTGTTAGGATTTTTGGCGTCATGCGTAACCATTTGCCTATGGAGCGAAACATTCAACAGCGAATTGCAGGACGCTTCGTCGCAGCCGTATCGTGTCGTAGGATGGCATTTGCATTGGGTGCATTCCACACAGCCAAGCTGACCGCATGGCAATCATCGGAAGCACACAAACGCCCCGTCGTTGCTGCGACGGGGCGTTCACCTTGTTTATCGACTCCGGCGCTTATTTAGCGGACAGCAGTTCAGGCACAGTGAGCAGGACAACTTCGTTATCTGCGGCGGCATTCAATTTGCGGCCTGATGAAAAAGGCAGGTTGTTGTCGATGGCCACCATGATGTGGGTGTCATCCACACGCATGACGTCTTCGATGGTAAAGAAGGGCAGGCTGAACCGTCCATCTTCGCCGCCATCTGTGGTGATGCGGGCATGTCCGTCGGGGTCAGCGATGTTCATCAGGTCAATCTCTCCGATCCGGCGCACGTAGCCGTCTGCATCAACATCGGCTGTGTCGATGAGGACGACGTGTTTGACCATCGCAGGATTTGGGAAGCAATCAGGCTGCGGATCACCGGCGCATTTGAGGCTTGGTTCACCTTCGCCATTGTCGCGCTCGATCACCAGGGCGCGTGTTTCGTCAATGAAGTTAAAGTCGCCGATTGCGGTGGCTCCGTCGGCCAGCTTGAACTTAAAGCTTTCGCCTGTCCACGAACGGGCAGCGGGATCAAAGGCCATCACCCGTAGGAAATCACCCTCTTTCTCGCCGCTCGCGGCAAGCAGAGGCTTTTCCAGCATGGCCCAAAGCAGACCTGTGTCGGGTTGCAGCGCCATGCCCTCGTACCCGCCGGAACGCGGCACGGTCCAATCTTTGCCCATCACGGAAGTTGCCGAAATGCCGGGGGTGTCAGGACCTTTCAACTGCTCACCGTCAAGCATGGTCGGATACACGCCTTTCACCCGTCCATCTAGATCAGCTTCGATCAGGTATGGGCCGAATTCGTCGCCGATCCAGATGGTATCACCGACACGCTGAATGCTTTCGAGGTCAAAGTCGGAACCGGTTAGGTAGCGGCTTTCGGTCGCTTCCCATGAAATGCGGAAGGGTACTTTGAAGTCAGGATCATGCAGAAATACGGTTTCTTTAATGTCCACCGCGCCCGTCTCAAAATCCGCCATCATCCGGCTGAAGAACAGCATCGTGTCAGGGCTGTTGGCTTTAGAGCCAAAGCCGTTGTCGGTCAGCACATACACAGACCCGTCCTCGGCGCGCTCCATCGCGAAGCCGGAAAAGCCCTGTAGGGGTTGGCCGATAAATGGCAGGCTGATCCCCGTCAGGCGTTTGCCATGCAGACCGCCAGTGTTGCCAGGCACCGACATCGGCTTGGCGTTGCGGGCAGGGCCAGTGAACTTACCGCTGATCCGTGCATCAACGGGGGCATCGTTCGGTGGCGCAACCAAGCTCATCGCCGGCAAATAGGCGTGGCCGGCCAAGGTGGCGGGAAATGTTTCTTGCGCGGTGGCCGGGGCTGTCAGCGCGAGCATGGCTATGGTTGAAAGCAATCGGGTGGTCATGGCTGTCTCCATTGATAATGACAGTCCCCGATAGAAAGCTGTGAGGTCACACGCAGGTTACGGCTGCGTGAAGCTTCCATGACACCGACTGTTTTTCATGGATTTACCACCGCTTACGCCAGTCGGGCAGGCAGGTATTTAACGCGCCGGATCGGGATCGAGGATTCCAGCGAGGCAACCCCCGGAAGCTTCGTCAACCGTCCCGTCAGGAAATGCTCGAACTCGTCAAGATCGCGGACCGCTACACGCAAAAGATAATCAAAGCTGCCAGTCATCAGCCAGCAGTCAACGATCTGCGGGCACAGGCGCACTTCGCGCTCAAACATGACAAGACGGTCGTCAATCTGCCGGTCAAGCCTGACCGAGATAAAGACGTTAAAGGCAAACCCCAGCTTCGCTTCGTCAATACGGGCGCTATAGCCCTTTATGTATCCGCCTTCCTCAAGCCTGCGGATGCGGCGTGCGCAAGGTGAAGGCGACAGGCCGATCCGTTCGCTCAGTTCCTGATGGGTCAGGCGGGCATCATTCTGAAGCTCTTGTAGAATCTTTCTATCGGTATCGTCCAAGGTATCTGGCATTGGCGCTGGTTTCCCTCGCTTTTTAAAGTATTTGCGCGTGTTATCTGCGCGATAGAACTGAAAATGCAAGCTGTTTAGCCGCAAACACCATTTCTCGTAGTGTATGCATGCAGTGAACCGGGAGGCCCAAATGACCACGCACCAACAACACCTCAAGACCATCGAGCAGCGCCTGCTGTGGCTGTCGCACTGGATGATCCACAATGCTAATCACCTGCGCCCCAAGGCGGACGGGATCAAGGTTGGCGGGCATCAGGCTTCCTCGGCGTCGATGGTATCGATCATGACGGCGCTCTATTTCTCGACGCTGCGGCCCGAAGATCGCGTTGCTGTCAAACCGCATGCCTCCCCGGTCTTTCACGCGATCCAGTACCTCATGGGCAATCAGACGCGCGAAAAGATGGAGAACTTTCGCGGCCTTGGCGGTGTGCAAAGCTATCCGAGCCGCACGAAAGATATCGACGATGTCGACTTCTCCACCGGCTCGGTCGGGCTGGGTGTCGCGATCACGTCGTTTGCCTCGCTGGTTCAGGATTATATCACCGCAAAATCTTGGGGCGCTGATGCGCCGCAAGGGCGCATGGTCGCTTTGGTCGGTGATGCAGAGCTGGACGAAGGCAATATTTATGAAGCCTTGCAAGAAGGTTGGAAAAACGACCTGCGCAATTGCTGGTGGATCATCGACTATAACCGCCAGTCGCTGGACGGCATCGTCCGCGAGGGGCTGTTCGAGCGGGTCGAGAAGATTTTTGACGCGTTTGGTTGGGACATCGTGCGTGTGAAATACGGTGCCTTGCAACGCGCAGCCTTTGAAGAACCGGGCGGGGTGCGTCTGCGGGACTGGATCGATCAATGTCCGAACGCGCAGTACTCGGCGCTGACCTACATGGGCGGCGCGGTCTGGCGCAAACGGCTGATGGACGATCTGGGTGATCAGGGGGATGTGACCGCGCTGATTGGCCGCCGCTCTGACAGCCAGCTTGCGGCCCTGATGGAGAACCTTGGCGGCAACTGCGTCGAGACGATGGCAGATACGTTTGCGCGCATCGACCATGACCGTCCGACATGTTTTATTGCCTACACGATCAAGGGCTGGGGCACGCCGATTGCCGGACACAAAGACAACCATGGCGGCCTGATGACCAAAGCGCAGTTTGCTGACTGGCAGGCAAACATGGGTGTGGCAGAGGGGCAGGAGTGGGAGCCGTTTGCAACCGTTGAGAACGCCGATGATTTGCGTGCATTCCTGGCTGAGGTTCCATTTTTTGCCACGTCTCCCAGACGCTATGATGACGCCCATCTTGATGTCCCGGCGATCAATTTCAGCACGGACCGCGAGATTTCAACGCAGACAGCGTTCGGGAAAATTCTGGACGATCTGGCAAAGGGGCAAAGTGATCTGGCCCAGCGTATCGTCACGACGTCCCCCGATGTCACAGGCACGACCAGTCTTGGAGCTTGGGTGAATCGCCGCAAACTGTTTGCCCGTCGCGCACAAGCAGACGCGTTTATCGAACACCGTATTCCGTCCACCGCGAAGTGGGAGTTCACGCCGCAGGGGCAGCATATCGAGTTGGGCATCGCCGAGATGAACCTGTTTCTACTGCTTGGCGCGGCAGGCTTGTCGCATCAGCTGTGGGGTAAGCGGCTGATCCCGATTGGCACGGTTTATGACCCGTTCATTCACCGCGGCCTCGATGCGTTGAATTACGCCTGCTATCAGGATGCACGGTTCATGATTGTCGGGACACCGTCGGGTGTGACGCTGGCCCCCGAAGGCGGCGCGCACCAATCGATCGGCACGCCGCTGACGGGCATGGCCCAAGACGGGCTTGCCTCGTTCGAGCCGGCTTTTGCCGATGAATTGGCCGTCATCATGGAGTGGGCCTTTGACTATCTGCAACGTGACGGCGCTGGCGACCCGGATGAGCGGACGTGGCTGCGCGACGAAACCGGCGGGTCTGTGTACCTAAGGCTCACGACAAAACCATTGGAGCAACCGGGCACCCGTGCGGATGAAGCCTTTCGGCAGGGCGCGATTGATGGCGCGTACTGGCTGCGCAAGCCGGGGCCAAATTGCAGCGTGGTGATTGCGTATCAGGGCGCGGTGGCCGACGAGGCAATCGCAGCCGCTGGTCTGGTGGGCGCGCACCGGCGCGATGTTGGTGTGCTGGCCGTTACCTCGGCTGACCGCCTGAACGCCGGCTGGACAGCTGCCCAGCGCGAGCGGGCGCGTGGCAACCGTGATGCCATCAGTCATATCGAGGCGCTGCTTTCCCCTCTGCCATCGACCTGTAACTTAGTCACCGTTCTGGATGGACATCCCGCCACTTTGGCGTGGCTTGGCTCTGTTGCCGGGCATCGCACCATTGCCCACGGGGTCGAACATTTTGGTCAAACCGGATCGATACAGGATCTCTACCGTTACTTTGGCATCGACCGGACGGCTTTGGTGGATTCAATCAGCCGCCTGACAGCGGGGAATGCGATTGACTAGGCGCCACGTTCAGGTGTGCTAAACGGATCTTTTGGCTTCCAGCAAGGCTTGTCGGAACAGGCGAATTGTGGGGGTCGGGTCCTCTTCGGAGCGCGCCATGATCCCCACGGGCCCGGTCATGGTGCTTGTGTCAATAGGCAGGCGGATTAAGCGGCCGGCGTCTATGTCGCCTGCAACAACCCCGTGGCTGATGATCCAGATTGCTTGGGCAGGGCCTAACGTCATTGCGCGACCGAATGCACCCGAGACCGTTTCAATCCGGTTGGCCCAATCACCAATGCCATGAGAGATGAGGAACCGGTCCACCAGCGGCCTGATCGCGGCGCCTTTTGGAGGGTAAAGAATGCGGAACCCCCGCAACGCTTCAAGCGTGCTTTCGTGCGCGAGTGGATGATCGGGCGCTGCGGCAAAGATCACTTGTTCCGAATACAGCTGGGTGAATGACAGCCCTGCCATCGTCTCGGGCCTGCCCATGCGCCCGACAATCAGGTCAAGGTCACCGGACCGAAGACGGTGCACCAGATCACCGATACGCCCGTCTTCAACAGTGACTGGTGTGGCGGGCGATAAATCAGCAAAGCGCAGGATGACGTCGGGCAACAGATCGGCTGCCACGCTTGGCAATGCACCAATGCGCAAGGGGGTCGCGGTGCCTGCAGACAGTGCGTCCAGACTGGACAACCCATGGCTTAATGCGGCCAGCCCCTGTTCGGCGAATTGCTGAAAAACGGTGCCCTCACGGGTCAGCTCTATGCCGCCACGGTCCCTGTGCATAAGTGTGGCACCCAAGATCATCTCAAGGTCCTTGAGCGTTTTCGAGATGGCGGGCTGGGTCAGGTTTATCCGCTCCGATGCCGCCTTTAGGCTGCCGTAACGTACCGTTTCAACAAAGGCGGACAGGTGGCGCATCTTGATCTGGCGAAGTCTATTACTTTCCATTTATGCACCTATCCTGTCCTATATGTCATTTTTAATGCACCATAATGCATATTAACATGGCCGCAACATCTGTGGAGGACCCCATGAAGACACAAGTAGCCATCATTGGCGGCGGGCCAGCCGGACTGTTGCTGTCCCAGCTCTTGCATACACGTGGCATCGACAGCGTGGTTCTTGAGCGCAAAACAAAAGACTACGTCTTGGGCCGGATCAGGGCCGGAGTTTTGGAGCAGGGGCTGGTCAAGCTTATGGAGGAAGCAGGCTGCGCCGACAGGATGCACGCAGAGGGCTTTACCCATGACGGGACGCTGATTTCTTACGGCGACGAGATGTTCCGTGTCGATTTTTCCGAACACACTGGCACGCCTGTGATGGTTTACGGCCAGACCGAAGTGACCCGCGATCTGTACGCCGCCCGTGAAAAGGCTGGCGGCAAAATTGAATTCAATGTCGATGGGGTTGTCATCCATGGTGCGGATACGGACACACCGCACGTTACATACACGGTCAACGGCGAAGCACGGCAGATTGCGTGTGATTTTGTTGCGGGGTGTGACGGGTTTCACGGTGTCAGCCGACAAACCATTCCGCTGGATGTGCGCCGCGAATATGAAAAAGTCTATCCGTTCGGCTGGCTTGGTATCCTGAGTGAGACCCCCCCGGTCAACCACGAACTGATCTACGCGAATTCAAAACGTGGTTTCGCCCTGTGCTCCATGCGCAATGAAAAGCTCAGCCGCTACTACATCCAGTGCTCGCTTAGTGACAGTCCAAGCGACTGGACGGATGAAGCATTCTGGGAGGAACTCAAACGCCGCATCCCGAAGGATCAGGCAGATAAGCTTGTTACCGGCCCCTCCATCGAAAAATCCATCGCACCGCTGCGGTCGTTCGTGACTGAACCCATGCGCTGGGGGCGGTTGTTCCTGTGCGGAGACGCCGCGCATATCGTGCCGCCGACAGGCGCCAAGGGCCTCAATACCGCTGCATCCGATGTGCATTACCTCTATAACGGATTGCGTGAGTTCTATGACAGCGGCTCCGCGACGGGTATTGATAGCTATTCTGAGAAAGCTCTGAGCCGTGTGTGGAAAGCCGAACGGTTCTCGTGGTGGTTCTCGTCGCTGATGCACCGCTATCCAGACCAGTCGGAGTTTGATCTGAAGATGCAGGTCGCCGAGCTGGAGTTTCTTCGGTCGAACAAAGCTGCGCAGCAGGCGATGGCTGAGAACTACGTCGGGTTGCCGTATTGATGCAGGGTCTGACAAAAAGAGCGCCAAAGCAAATTTCGTTTCTAAAGGAGCACTCACATGTCCAACCGTTTTGACGCCGGTATGGCAGTCCGGCGCGAAGTTCTGGGTGATGCCCACGTAGACCGGGCCGAAGCCAACAAATCCGATTTCGATGCGCCTTTCCAGACGATGATCACCGAAGGGGCATGGGGTACGCTTTGGGCGGATGACACAATCTCGCGGCGAGAGCGCTCGATGCTGACGCTTGCCCTGCTGGCCGCCACCGGTAATTTCGAAGAAATCCCGATGCATATCAGGGCCAGCCACAACACCGGAGCCAGCCCTCAAGACATCTTGCAAGCTTTCATGCATGTGGCAGTCTATGCGGGCGTGCCAAAAGCGAACCATGCGATTAAGCTGGCAAAAGAAACGTATCGGGAACTGGGAGTCGCGCTATGAGCCTGATCAAGCAAACTGGCGGTTTTGTGCCGCGTGACCGTGACTGGCAGCCCGATGCTTTGACGCCCACCTACAAAACCAGCATCAAACGCAGCCCGCAGGCGGCCTTGCTGTCCTTTCCAACCACCTTGAGCGAGGAAACATCCCCTGTCTTCGGGCACAACCTGATTGGCGAACTCGATAACGATCTGATCCTGAATTACGCCCAACCAGGTCAAAGCGCGATCGGTCCGCGCATCATTGTTCATGGGCGCGTGTTGGATGAGATGGGGCGCGGTGTGCCCGGCGCTTTGCTGGAATTCTGGCAGGCCAACGCTGGCGGGCGCTATCGTCACAAGAAAGAAGCCTATCAGGCAGCGCTTGATCCGAACTTTGGCGGCTGTGGGCGGACGATCACAGCCGAGGACGGCTCCTACGAGTTTCGCACAATTCAGCCGGGACCGTATCCTTGGCCGAATGGCATGAATGATTGGCGTCCGGCGCATATCCACTTTTCGGTTTTCGGACATGGTTTTGCACAGCGCCTGATCACCCAGATGTATTTTGAGGGCGATCCCCACATCAAGCTTTGCCCGATCGTCGGTGTGCTCAAATCCCAAGACGCAGTCGATGCGCTGACAGCTGCGCTTGATATGCACCGCACGGTACCGATGGACAGCCGTGCGTTCAAGTTCGACATCGTGCTGCGCGGCCAGCGTCAGACTTACTTCGAGAACCGCAAAGAGGGCCTTTGATCATGGTACAGAAACTCGCGTATCTCAACGAAAGCCCCAGCCAGACAGCGGGGCCTTACGTGCATATCGGGTGCACGCCGAATTTCACCGGTATCGACATCTATGGCGGGGATTTGGGCGCGTCGATGAAGACGGGTCCGGTGCAGGGGCAAGAGATCACGATCAAAGGGGTGGTCTATGACGGAACCGGCACGCCTTTGCGCGATGCGATGATCGAGATATGGCAGCCCGATGCAGCGGGCCTGTTTCCGTCCGCCAATGAGACCCGCGGGCAGGCTGATCCGAACTTTACGGGGTGGGGCCGCTCGACGGGGGATATGACCACGGGTGAGTTTACCTTTGAGACGGTCAAGCCAGGCGCTGTGCCGTTTCCGGATGGACGCATGCAGGCACCACATATCACGGTATGGATCGTGGCACGCGGTATCAACGTCGGTTTGCAGACCCGCATATACTTTGAGGACGAACCGGAAGCGAACGCCGTTGATCCGATCCTGAGCCGGATCGAACATCAAAACCGCATCCCGACTTTGTTGGCCAAAAAGACCGGCCCGGGGACCTACCGGTTTGATATCCATCTGCAAGGGCCCGACGAGACAATCTTTTTCGATATTTGAGGTACAGCACTGAAGCGGCTGCCAGCACAATGCAGAACACCAGCCGCGGCAGCAGTTTTCATGTGGCGGTTCGTTTTTTGCCATCCACAGCATATCAACGTCGTGACGCTTCTTTCCCGCATCTTCGCCGATGAGCGGGGTACCATCGTTTAGCGTTAAGATGTTGTCGGGGTATGTGTCTGTGTAACCTCAGTTGCTGCAAAACCTGAAAGCATCTCGATGACAGCTGCGGTGGTAAGTAGATGTCGTTTGAGTATTCCTATTTCCCCCTGTTTTTATGTTTCTGCGTCAACCTTAGCGGAGACATGCCATGAAACGGAGTTCTATGGCCGTGGGATGTCCCCATGCGCCGCTTGATGATGTGGGAAGTTGGTCGCGGGGAACCGGATTATCCTGTATATTCCCTAGCAGCGGCCCTTGTTTTTCAACGCGCCGCGTAGGATGATCTGGCCGTTGCTTTCAGCCGCTATGTAAACCTCTCCTTGCTATTGGGGCAGATGCTCTTTAATTGTTCATCTTCGGACGCTCTGGCGGAGCGGGCGAGACCTTGAAAATGGTCAACAGTCTAAGGCCCGACAGCCTGACACTACCTTTGAATTTTACGAATATTAGCGACGCCGTGAATTGCAGCGCTTTAACGGTCTACAACGACCTGAGACCTTGCTCGGAACCTGTACACTGCCGCTCGGACGCCGATCCTAGCGCGTGATGCCCGACTGATCCGCATGTGGTGCCGGGATCAGGCCGGTCAGTGTTTTAGTAAGCGTTCAGTATTCGAACGACCTGACGACAGTCACCCGTAGCGGCTGCGGTTTCTAACTCGATTCGTGCCCTCTCGATGTCCCTGCACGACCCTCGTGCGCGGACGTATCATGGGTGCCGCGACCTCATGGCGTTTGTCATGCTGTCGATGGAGCATGACCTAATTTGGACAAATACCTACTTTTCACCCCCGGGCCCGTGAACGTGGCCGACACCTTGCGCGCGGCCATCTCCAAAGCAGATATCTGTCATCGGGAGCCTGATTTCGACGAGTTGCTTGGCAGCATCGAAACCAAACTGATTTCGCTCTTTCAGATCAGAAATCGCGCGCGCTACCGTGCCGTGGTGATTACCGGTTCCGGCACCGCAGCAAACGAGGCGATCCTGTCCTCTGTTGTGGGCAAGGGCGCGATCCTGATCTTGTCCAACGGTGAGTTCGGTGAGCGACTGCACAAGACGTCTATCATCCACAACAAGAACACTCATCTTATTGCAATGCCTTGGGGCGCGCCGTTCGATATGCCGCAGATTGCCGCATATTTGCAGACCCACAAAATTGATGTCGTGGGGATGGTACATCATGAGACCTGTTCAGGCATGTTGAACCCGCTTGCCCAGATAGGTGCCATGGCCAAAGCCAACGATGCACTGTTTGTCGTTGATGGTGTCAGTTCCGTAGGCGCCGAGATGATCGACATGGAGGCGTGCAACATAGCGTTTGTATCCAGTTCAAGCTCCAAGGCCATCGGTTCTTATCCCGGGCTTTCATTCGTTGTGGGGCGCAAGAAGCACTTTAAAAAGCTGAAACGCCACGCCGCGAAGACGACCTATCTGAACCTTGCGACGTTTTACGCCTTCTTGAAACACCATCGCCAGACGCCGAATACGCCGGCAGTTCCATTGTTCTTTGCACTAGAGCAGGCGCTAACGGACATACTGCGCGAAGGTGTTATAAAACGCTATGCGCGGATCAAAGCCCGCGCTGATTTGCTGCGTGAAGGCATGCGCCGGCTCAACCTCGACTTTCTGATCGAGGAAGAAGACATGTGTTCCATCCTGACAACGGTGCGCGTTCCGCCTTCGGTGTCGGTCCGTGACCTCAGAAAACGACTGCGGGCGAAATCGATCATCATTTATGAAGGCAAGGGCTGCTTTTCGGGCAAAGTCTTTCAGGTCGGAAACATTGGTGAGCTGTCTGATTATGATATCCGGTTTTTCCTCGCATCTCTTAAGGATGTGCTGCTGACATTGCAGGCGGAAGCTGCTGACCTTGTTGCGCCTGTGAGATCGAAAGCAGCGACTTTGGTCATGCTGCCCACTCCAACCCATGCCCGAGCGAAGGTGGTCTCATGATGGATAAACTGAAACGGCTTTGGGCGACCAAAACCAAAGACGACGAATGGTGGTCATCCTTTGTAACATCACCGCTCGGCATCCTTGCAAATTACGGCGCGGTTGAAATTGACCAGATCACACCGAACCGCATCACTGCGGCCTCTTTTCTGGTGGCTGTGGTGGCCACGTTCGGGATTGTCGTCGGCGGCGACGGATGGCTGATCACGGCAGCAATCCTGATCCAGATCAGCCATATCCTTGATTGTATGGATGGCCAGATGGCGCGGTATCGGCAGGTCTCGTCGCCGGAAGGCAGCTATTATGACCGGCTGACAGATCAGGTGCAGGTTGCACTTTGGTTCGGGGCGGCCGGATATGCGGCTTATGTGCAGACCGCTGATGTTACCCCCGTGTTCCTCGCTATGATCGGCATCGCATTTTATAATTTACGCGGGTACGCAAAGTACGTCTCCCTCGAAATAGAAACTGCTTTTGATCCGGACTATCCGACGAAGATGGCCGCATTAAAACGCACCAAGCCGACAGCTGGCCTGGGCTTTGGCTTGCGGGCGAATTGGGCCTGGTTCCTGAAGGAACAGCGAAAGGTCTTGGCGTTTGATGAGGGGGTATTCGTCTTCATGCTATCCGCCGCTCTGATCTTTGATCAACTTGTTCCGATGTTGTGGCTGTTCGCAGCCAGTCAGGTTTTCTGGGGCACCTCTAAATCCTTTCGACGTGGGCAAAACATCGGGAAGAACCGGAAAATCCCCCTTCAGAAATAGCGTTTCACCTTTACTCATTTAGGAGTTCACATGATGTCTCACGAAACCAATCGCGCGCCCATGGCCGTTATACTTGCCGCTGGCATTGGCTCCCGGCTTAGCCCCCTTACAGACACCTCAGCCAAATGCCTGTTGTCCGTTGGCGGGTCTGCCATTCTTGAAAGGATGATCCGCAACTGTCTGAGCTGCGGCTTGTCGCAGTTTGTCATCGTGCTCGGCCATAGAGCTGATGAAATCAAGCAATTTGTCGATAAGACGTTTCGCGGCATCCGCGTAACCTATGTGATCAACGACCGCTACCGTGAGACCAACACCGGTTATTCGTTGATGCTGGCATCTGCCGCCATTGGTACCTCAGAGTTCGTCAAGTTCGACGCGGATGTGGTGTTTGATGTCAAAATTCTGCGAGAGTTGGTAGATAGTCGCAAAGCAAATGTCTTGTGCATTGATCGCAACATTGCGCTTGCCGACGAAGAAGTGAAGGTCATCACTGATGATGAAATGCGCGTTCTCGAAGTCGGGAAATCCGTAGATGCCGCACTGGCGTTGGGGGAATCCATTGGCATTGAAAAGATAAGCAGCAAAACAGGACCACTCCTGTTCGCGCAGCTTTCCGAAGCGATGAAAAGCCACGATAATACGCAGGAATACTACGAAGCTACCTATGCAAGGCTTGTGACGCAGGGCGTGGTGTTTGATGCGCTTGATATCACCGGTCTTGACTGGACAGAAATCGATACGCCCGAGGATTTTGCAGCAGCGAATGCAATGTTCAGGTCGCCGGTGACAACCATTTCACGTGGGCAGCAAAGGGCAACAGATGAAACCGCGAAAAAGGCGGTTACGTTACCCTGAAACCGACTGATCGAAATCAACATTCGCCTGTGATGGGTGGTGGTGAACAACCGCAGCTTACGCCTTGCTATTCCAGCAACGGGTCGCTGCATACTGGAAGGACATACAATGGCTAAAGGTAAAAACAGCAACAAAGAGACGAAAAAACCGAAGCAAGAGAAGCCAAAAGTTCTTGCTACTGCAAACTCCATGGCCGGAAAACCTGCCGTTGCGATTGGCGGCAAAAAGGTTAAGTAACTCTCGACGGTACTTAATCAAACAATACCCCAGTCGACCGGTCCTATTGAGCACATAATTCAGTAGGACCGTTTTTCGACAGGCCATAATCGACAGTCGTGATCTCTAAAACGCTGCTTCATCATCCAAATTGAGAACCCAGGAGACTAACATGACCGAAGCGAACGAAGCTGGTTCCAAGGTTCATTACATTTGCCAAACATACGTCAAAACGACGAACGGCCCCGACGCGCAGTTCGGTTTAAAGGTTGATAAGCAATTCTAATACACCACCTCGCAAGAAGCGGAGAGCCGTGCCGAGCGAGAGTTCAGAGCGGATGGATGCGCTGGCGCCGATGCTTATTTCGTTGTTGAGGATGAAAACTCTGGTGAAGTAGGCGAGCCAACGTTCATCGCGCGATTTGGGTCGGTTCCAGAGGTGGAAGGTTACTAATGCGGTGACCGGATTGACGTCTGGGGTGTCACAAAACATCATATTGTAGGCACCATGCCGGGCAACTCATGGAGCACGCTGCATGCAAAAATGCTTGTGATATAGGTGCGTAGAAAGCCCATCGGCCGGCCGGAATAACTCAAGCTGTCCCGGATTGTCACGCTTTCTACCGCCATGCACGTGGCGAATTTGACCGAGCTGGGCTCGGCGGGCAAGCGTGATCTAGCGGACCTGAAGTGCGCTTATCTCCACCGGCAATTCTGCGCGGCGCATGAAACTTCGAACCGTATGTCCATAGCGATGATGGACCGTCTGTTTGTCAAAGACACCGCTTAGCATCGGGAAAATCTCTGTAACCTCACCATAAGCGCCCAGATCAAGTGTTCTCATGGCCTGGGGTCCTGGGAAAAAGCTTTCGCTGGGCAAACCGTTGGAGAAGATGACCTCATGGCGTTCGAACATCAGGTGCCAGTAGGTTACTCTGCGACAGCCATTTTTGACACGCACTGCACCGCCTCGCATCTCGGCAAGATGTTTGGCGCGGACCATGATTTCGTCGTTGGTTTGGCTCATCAGTAGACCATGCTGCGGGGACACGACGAGCGCGCCGTGATTGCCGAAGGCCCCCTCTCTGATCTCGATCGGTCTGATATGCGGTCTGTGATGCAGATCGTGGGCGTCGAAGTGGCGCATCCCGCTCCAGACAATCGGTCTTGGCCCGTTGTCTTTGGTCATGACCAGATCGCCGGAGCGCAAACACTCGACAGGAATTTCGGCTGTCGGGGTCAGGATCAATGTGCCCGTGGTAAAGCAGACGACTCCTGTGTTGTCGCTGGAAAAGCTGTTCTGATTGGCACCCTGAAACGTCAGGCTGTCGTCAGGCCCGAACTGGGTATTGTCCGAGTAATCAGTGGGATCGCCGCCCAAGTCTGTTGCGTTTGACTGGTTCAGGATGCCATCATCGCCAAAGTCAGCGCGCAATTCGAAAATACTGTCATAGAAGGCAGAAAGATCAACAAAGTCGTTGTTGTTTGTATTGCCATCGTCCAAAGCGCCGGAATTGCCGAAGTTGAAATCTGTGATGGTATCGTTGCCGTCACCGGCGGCGTAAACAAACACATCGTCGCCATCGCCCCCTGACAGGCTGTCATCTCCGGTGCCACCGATAAGGATGTCGGCCCCATCTCCGCCCGAGAGAAAATCGTCGTCTTCCAAGCCTTGAAGATAGTCGTTTCCGGCTTCGCCAAGCAGCGTGTCACGGCCTGAGTTGCCGCCTAGATCGTCAGACCCGGCGCCACCTGTGATCAGATCGTCGCCCGCGTCGCCATAGATTTCGTCGGCACCGTCGCCACCCGAAAGCGTGTCAGCGCCAAGGCCTGCGTAGATCGTGTCGTCACCCGCCCCCGCATCAACCAATTGGCCAACAGAATCGGCGCCCGAAGTCAGGAAGTCAGACTGGCTGGTCAGGATGAAGGATTCAATTTCGCTGAAAAAACCGGTATCTATGCCGTCAGTGAAGTCCCCAAACTCATCACCAAAATAGGTGACTGTGATACCGGTCGTGAGTGCCGAAAAGTCGACTGTGTCGAGGTCACTGCCAGTGCCGGAAAGCTCTCCTCCGACAATTGTGTCAGCACCAAGCCCGTCTTTGACGTAGAAGGTGTCAGCGGCGTCGCCACCTTCCATATAGTCGGCTCCGGTCCCTCCCCAGAACCTGTCATTGCCGCCATGGCCATAAAGGCTGTCGGCGCCGGTGCCGCCCTCCAACCTGTCACCCGCAGCGCCGCCGTGCAGTGTGTCGTTGCCGCCCCAACCTTTGATGAGCGTGCTGGAATCGCCTACGCGGATGAAGTCATCCGCCGTGTTCGACCCGTCGATCTGTTCGATCCCGATCAGGACATCACCCTGCGCATCCGAACCGCTTTCGGCTAGGGCATCGCTGAGGTCGATGGTGACGCCACCGGCAGAGAAATAGTAGGAAGCGATGTCGTAACTGCCAGCCGATCCATCCAGCGTGTCCGCGCCCGCGCCTCCGCGGAGATAGGTGAAACCGCCGGATGCCGCATTGCCGATCAGGCTGTCATCGCCAAGCCCGCCCTCAAGCAGATTATCACCATCGCCGCCTATGAGCGTGTCATTGCCGCTGCCACCATAAATGTCGTCGTTGCCATCGCCGCCATCAAGATGATCATCAGCATCCGAGCCGCGCAAGGTGTCGTTACCCGCGCCCCCCAATATGTTGGTAAAGAATGAAAACAGGGTGCTTCCGCCGAGCGTGGCGTCGGGTGTGCCGCTGCCTCCAGCATCCTCAACCACGAAAGACGTGGTGCCATCGGAAATGGTTAGCTGATTTGACGCCGGATCGAACGACACTGTGAAATTGGCGGGCAGGCTAGAAAAGTCCAATGACTGATCCGGGGTTGTTTCGCTGATCCCTGACCAGAATGCCGGGTCGTTCCAGTTTGATGTGGTGACGGAATATGTGGCCAAGGTATGCAATTCCCCGAAGTTTAGATTGCCCGATGCAGGTGTTCTAAATCAGTGTTTTGCAGGTTTGGCTTACCTTTCGGTTAACCCAACCTCTGGCGGTTACGTCACTCTTATCATTGGGGTTTTTAATAAAATGAGCGGATAAATCAGGCGTCGCTTAATGGCTCAAATGCAAAGGTTTCAACTGCGTGACCCTTGCCTTGCATGAGATGCTTTCCTGAACATCATCACAAAAAGTTCCGAGGCGGCTGACACAATAAAACGGGGCGCCCCTGATGGAGCGCCCCGAGAAATGTTACCTTGCACCTGTCATTCAGCAGGGATGCCAAGACCCGGCGCAAGCCCGTTTCCAGTAGCGCCTTCGATGTTATCGTGTGTTGTCGGTACGCCGGCTTTTTCGCGACGGGTGTCGTTATAGATCGCCTTCAACAATGCGATTGCCATAAGCGCCATCACAACAGAGAACGGCAGCGCTCCGATGACCATAGCGGTCTGGATGGCGGTTGTGCCTCCGGAAATCAAAAGGCCAGCTACCACTAGGGCCAATGCCACACCCCAGAACAGAATATGCGGGCGCGATTTCGGGCCTTCGTCGCCAGCTGCGTTGATTGTATTCACGATCAACACTGCGGAGTCCGCAGAGGTGACCAGAAACGTCATCAGCAAAACAACGATAAGCAACGCCATGCCCCACGCCAGCCATTCACTGACGGGGCTGAGCATGAATTCGGTCATGGCAAAAATCTTATCGCCATTCGCGGCATCAAAGATCACACCGTTGGCAGCTCCGTTCAGCTCAAGGTCGATCGCAGTACCGCCAGCCCATGCAAACCATACAAAGCACATAAGCGCTGGTACGATCAAAGCGCCCAATACAAATTCGCGGATTGTCCGCCCCCGTGAAATCCGCGCCAGAAATAGACCTACGAAAGGGGCAAACGCGATCCACCATGCCCAGTAGAACACAGGCCACCAACCCTGCCATTGCGCGAGCAGGAAGGACTCTGACCCTTCGACACCGTCTGACCGGAATACGTTGAGGCTCATTTCGGGTAGGGCAAGAATATAGTCCCAAAGCCCAACGAACATTGCGTTAAATCCGAACCATGTGGCACCAAAAATGATAAAGAAGCCTAGCAAAACAATCGACAGCGCCATGTTGATGTTGGACAGCCATTTGATGCCTTTTCCCACACCAGAAAGGGCTGAAAGCGTGGACAGGCCCATGATAACAACCAGCGCGATAATGATGCCGGTGGTTGTGGCCGCGCCATCTGCGTCAGCCAATCCGCCAATGCCAATGCGACCTAAACCTGCAACGAACTGATCTACGCCAAACCCCAATGTCTGCGCCACCCCGAGGATGGTCGCCACAACGGCCACAACGTCAATAACATGCCCGAGCACACCGGCGAGGCTTTGACCGAAAAGTGGCGTAAGGCCGGATCGGATCGTCAACGGTAGGCCCCGGCGGTAGCTGAAAAATGCTAATGACAAGCCGCAGATTGCATAGCAGGCCCATGCACTGAACCCCCAATGCAGAAACGACCACTTGTAGGCCATTCTTACGTTATCGGCAGTTCCGCCAGTGGTGATGCCCATGATCGTTTCAGGGTTGCTGCCAAAGTGCGACACGGGCTCCGCCACGGCCCATGTCAGCATGCCAACGCCGATACCGGCGCCGAACATCATTGCGAACCATGAGAAATTATTGAATTCTGGTTTTTCGTTTTCGAGGCCAAGGTTCAAGCGACCTGCAGCAGGCCAGATCGCCAACACAAAACAGACGAGAATGAAGAACGCGACAACCCAAATATACCATGCGGCAAAATTTTGAAGAATGAAGGCATTAAACCCGTTCAGAACCGCGCCGGATTGGATCGGCCAGAAAATTGCCCAGACAACAAGAATAGAGATAATGATTTTGGCAGGCACTGCGACGGCTGTGGAGAATCCGTTGTAAAATCCACCGTCTTTGGTGTTGATATCCAGCTCTGTGAGCGGTGGGTTCATCTGCTTGTTTCTTAACACTATTTGTTCCTCTGCCGTTTCGGTGCGGTCTGTCTATTGGTTGCGTTTTGGCGGGTCGATGACCTACAGCGCTAAGGCCTTTGTTCTGGCGTTTGATGACGTCCACACCAACGAAGTGTTGTTTGGTTAACCACTGAACAACATCGGTGAACAAACATAGGCCGGAAACCGTGAACGTCCATAGTGTTGCCCGAATTATCACTGCGCGACCTCTGGGTTTTGACCGTCGCTGAAGACGGCCCGCTCTCAAAATTATCAGAAAATATCTGAAGACTGATCTTTTGGAGTCCAGTTAATAGGCACAGCCCAAACCAAGAAAGCCCGTCAGTTTGCAGAAGAACTTCGGTCTGATTGCTGATTGAGTGGCATCAAATTGATCGAAAATTCAAGGGGATGCACATGTGTATCGTTTGTGCACTGGCCGGCCCAAGCGGCGGGAGCATCTCTGGTTAAGGGGCGCGCTCAAAGTTCAGGCGATGCCCGCGCCCGCGATGAATTACTTCACCTCATCATCGGGCATCGCCAGTTTTTGGGGGCATGTTGCTTAAATGATCTCAAGCAGCAGCTTTGTTGTATTCTCTTTCGTCATCTCAACGGGGTTGCCGCCAGTACTCGGGTCAATCAGCGCACCTGCAACAATGCGGTCGATATCCGGATTTTCAACACCGAGACCAGATAGCTTTGCAGGAATTCCCAACGAAGCGTTGAGCGTGTTGACGTAATCGCAGAACCCATCAAACCCGCCCGAAATGCCGAGGTAACTGGCCGCCTGTCCCATAACGTCAGTGATCGCAGGGCGGTTGAATTGTAGGACTGCGGGCATACAAACCGCGTTCGTAGTGCCGTGATGTGTGTGGTAAAGCGCGCCGATTGGATGCGACAAAGCATGAATTGCGCCAAGCCCCTTTTGAAACGCGGTCGCCCCCATCGCAGCGGCAGACATCATATGCGCGCGCGCCTCGATATCGGTTCCGTCGGCATAGGCGCGCGGCAGGTAGTCTTTGACCAAACGCATCCCCTCCAACGCCATGCCTTGAGACATGGGGTGGTAATGCGGAGAGCAAAACGCCTCAACGCAATGCGCGAAGGCATCAAGGCCGGTGCCTGCGGTGATAAACTTCGGCATTCCGACTGTTAGCTCCGGGTCGCAGATCACGACAGTCGGCAGGAACTTTGGATGGAAAATGATCTTTTTCTCTGCCGTCTCGGAATTGGTGATGACAGAGGCCCGGCCCACTTCCGATCCTGTGCCGGCGGTTGTCGGCACCGCGACGATAGGGGCAATGGCGCTGGCATCTGCGCGCTTCCACCAATCGCCGATATCCTCGAAATCCCACAATGGCCGGGTTTGACCGGCCAAAAACGCCACGAGCTTGCCTAGATCAAGGCCGGACCCGCCACCAAATGCGACAACACCGTCATGCCCGCCCTCGCGGTACGCTTTCACACCTGCGGCGGCGTTCTTTTCATTGGGGTTCGGATCAACATCGCTAAACATTGCGCGACCAAGGCCAGCTGCTTCTAACAGATCAAGCGTCTTGGTTGTGATGTCCATGTTGGCCAAGCCACGATCGGTCACAAGAAGGGGCTTCTTGATACCCGCCACGTTGCAGGCGACCGCAATTTCCGAAATACGGCCTGCGCCGAAACGGATTGCGGTTGGGTAGGACCAATTTGCAGTGATGCTCATCGTCATTAGACCTTTTTCATATGGTAAGATTTCGGGCGTGTCAGGTTGTGATACCCGATCACGGATAATCCGCCGCCGCGTCCGGTGTCTTTGCAGCCCGTCCAGCATAGACCCGGATCCAGGTAGTCGGCGCGATTCATAAAGATGGTGCCAGTTTCGATCTGATCGGCAATGGCCTCTGCGCGCGCGGTGTCTTGGGTCCAAAGTGACGCCGTCAGGCCAAAGTTGCTGTCATTCATCAATCGAACGGCTTCTGCATCGTCTTTCACGGACATGATGCCGACAACGGGGCCAAAGCTTTCTTCTCTCATAACGCGCATGTCATGGGTCACATTGGTCAATATCTGCGGCATCAGATATGCGCCGCCATCCATTGGAAAGCCGGCCGGATCAATATGCGGTTTTGCGCCATCGGCTATCGCCTCGGCGGTTTGTGCGCGCACCTCGTCTGCGAAACGGACATGGGCCATTGGACCGAGCGTCGTTTCCGGATCAAGCGGGTTGCCGAGTTTGTAGCCGTTGACGATTGCCACGGCTTTCTCGACGAAGCGATCAAACAGGCTTTCGTGAACGTAGATCCGCTCGATGCCGCAACAACATTGACCCGAGTTGAACATTGCACCGTCGATCAATGTGTCTACGGCAGCGTCAAGGTTTGCATCGTCCATAACGTAGCCGGGATCTTTGCCGCCAAGCTCAAGGCCGATGCCCGTGAAGGTGCCGGCGGCAGCGACTTCCATCGCTTTGCCACCGCCCACGGAGCCGGTGAAATTCACAAACCCGAATGCACGGTCGGCAATCAGGGCTGATGTTGTCGTGTGATCCAAGAAGACGTTTTGAAACACATCTTCCGGAATGCCCGCAGAATGGAAGGCCGCGGCCATACGTTCACCCACCAAGGGGGTTTGCGAGGCGTGTTTCAGCATCACGGCATTGCCCGCGATCAAGGCAGGCGCCACGGTGTTGATCGCGGTCATGTAGGGATAGTTCCAAGGGGCAACGACCAGCACAAGGCCGTGCGGGACGCGTTTGATCACGCGGCGGAATGCGTCGCTGTCCTCGACCACGATAGGGGCAAGCGCGTCCCTTGCAATTTCGGCCATATAACTGGCGCGCTCGTTAAAGCCGCCAAACTCGCCGCCATAGCGCACAGGACGCCCCATTTGATGGGCGATTTCTGGCACGATTTCATCGTTCATAGCGCCGACAGCGGCAACGCCTGCTTGAACAAGGGCGATGCGCTCTGCCAACGGGCGTGCGGCCCACGCCGTTTGCGCCGACTTTGCGCGTGCGACCGCGGCTTCAGCTTGCGAACGGGTTAAGGTCTCGCGCTCTGCATAGACAGACCCGTCAATGGGAGAGATACACTGGATAGTCATTGAATTAAGCCCTTTCAAAGCCGCGCGCGATTTCCCAATCGGTGACAGCGCGGTCAAATTCTTCTTGTTCCCACTCGGCAGCGCGCGTGTAGTGATCGATGACATCATTCCCCAATGCCTCGCGCAAGAAGGCGGAGCTGCGCAGGGTTTCGGTGGCTGCGCGCAATGTTTGCGGGATATCTGCGGCCTTAGCGTCTTCGTAGACATCACCCGTTGTCGCAGGAGAAAGCTCAAGTGCGTCCTCGATCCCCTTGATGCCGGCTGCGAGCATCACAGCCTGTGCCAGATAGGGGTTTAGATCGGAGCCGCCAATACGACATTCAACGCGCACGCCTTTGGTGTTTTCACCACACAGACGGAAGCCCGCTGTGCGATTGTCGACGGACCAAACGGTTTTCGTGGGCGCAAAGGTGCCTTTGGCAAACCGCTTGTAACTGTTCACGTAGGGCGCCAGAAAATAGGTATAGTCAGGCGCGTATTTGATCAGGCCGGCCATATAGTGACCCATCAGTTTTGACATGCCGTGGGGCTGGGATTCGTCGAAAAATGCAGCCTCGCCGTCTTTCCAAAGCGATTGGTGGACGTGGCTGGAGGAGCCTACCCGGTCTTTGTCCCACTTTGGCAAGAAGGTCGCGGCATGGCCGTGCTGCCACGCAATTTCCTTGATCGCGTGTTTGGCGATGGAATGGTAATCGGCGCAATCGAGAGCAGGGGAGTAACGAATGTTAAGCTCCTCTTGACCCGCCTCGGCTTCGCCCTTGGAATTTTCAATCGGCAGACCAGCGGCAAAGAGGTGGTTGCGGATCGGCCGCATGATGCCTTCTTCCTTGGTGGTCTGGAAAATGTGGTAATCCTCATTGTAGCTGCTAATCGGCTCTAGGTTGCGAAAGCCATCTTTGCGGATTTCTTCCAGGCTTTTCGCGAACAAGAAGAACTCCAGCTCGGTTGCCATCTTGGCCTCTAGTCCCAAAGCCTCAAGGCGCTTGATCTGCTTTTTGAGCATGGCGCGAGGGGCATGTGGAACTGGTTCGTGCGTATGATGGTCAAGGATGTCGCACAGCACCAATGCAGTGCCTTCAAGCCATGGCACGGGCCGGATCGTGCTGAGATCCGGTGCCATGACATAATCGCCATACCCGCTTTCCCAACTTGTAGAGGCATAACCGCTTGGTGTGGCCATCTCCAGATCTGTCGCAAGCAGGTAGTTGCAGCAGTGGGTTTCTTTAAAGGAAGTTTCTACAAAGTTTACTGCATGAAACCGTTTGCCCATGAGGCGGCCCTGCATATCGACAAAACACACCAGAACGGTGTCGATCTCGCCGGAATCAACCATTGTTTTGAGAGACTTGAAATCGTGAGGGTTTGTCATGGCGTTGCTCCGACAAGTGGTGGCCAGCACGAAAATTCGCGCTGGCCCTTAATGCTAATTACCCGAAAGTATAGGGAGGTCCAGCCTTGCCGATGACGTCGTTATAATCACGGAAAGTTTGAACGATTTTGGCGTTGATTTCGCTTTCTTCGGCGACCTCACTCCAGAAGACCTTTGCGGCGTCCTCAACCACAACCCATTCCTCTTGCGGGATGGAGCGCAGTTGCAACTTGTCGCCCTGTGCGCGCAGGCGGGCCTCACCGCCCCAATACCACTGGTTGCGGTAGGTGTGACCAGCTTCGATGCCGGCCATAACGATGGCTTTAAGATGCTCTGGCAGGTCTGCCCAAACTTGCTGGTTCACAAAGAACGACCCGATCCACGCACCCGAGATGTTGTTGGTCAGGAAGTAATCGGTGACGTCCGCCCAACCAACTGTGTAGTCCTCGGTGATGCCGGACCATGCCATGCCGTCAAGCTCGCCGGTTTGTACTGCAACCTCTGCGTCCTCGTAAGGGATCGAAACAGGCACAACGCCGAACTGGGACAGGAAACGGCCCGCCGTCGGGAAGGTATACAGCTTGAGACCATCAAGATCAGCAAGCGACGTGATCTCTTTCTTGGTGTTGAAGTTACACGGGTCCTGGCCTGCTGCGGACAACCACGTGACGCCGACTTTGGCGTATTCTTCGCGCCAGATGTCGGCCAAGCCGTATTGTTCGAACAGCACCGGCACATCAAGCGAGTGTTTGGTCGCAAGCGGGAAGTAGCCGCCGAATTGCTGCAAGGGTGTCGGTGACGCCATCGAGTCGTCGTCGGAATGAACCGCATCGATTGTGCCGCGCTGAAGCGCTTGGAACAGCTCACCAGTCGGAACGATCTGGTCAGCGTAGAACAGTTCAATCTCAAGCTCACCGTTCGCTGCTTTGTTGATGTAATCAATGACAGGTTTGGTCACATGTTCGCCAAGTGCAGCACCCGCATAGGTCTGAAACCGCCATTTGATGGTTGATTGAGCGCGCGCCACCGTTGGTGCAGCAAGCGCAGCAGCAGTACCACCTAAGGCGGCTGTGCGTAGGAATGTGCGTCTCGTAGTCATGGTATTCTCCTTGGTTGGATGTATCGCTTCGTTATCGAAGTCTTCTTGGATTAATTTTCGTAAATGTAATTTGGCAGCCAAAGCGCTAATTGAGGAAAGATCATCACGAGGGCCAACGCCCCGGCCATAACCAGAACAAAGGGCACGATTGAGCGGTAGATGTCTTGGATCGATATCTCGGGCGGGGCCATGGCGCGCATCAAGAACAGGTTATAGCCGAAAGGCGGCGTCATATATGCGATCTGGCAAGTGATTGTATAGAGAATCCCATACCAGACCAGATCGAACCCAAGCGCGCCAACCAGCGGCACATAAAGCGGGGCGACGATCACCAGCATGGCCGTATCGTCCAGAAATGTTCCCATCAGAATGAAGGACAACTGCATCAGGATGAGGATCACCCAAGGGGACAGGCCCAAGCGTTCGGTGAAGAGGCTCTCAATCGCTTTGACTGCGCCCAGTCCGTCAAAAACCGCCCCAAAGGCGAGGGCCGCAAGGATGATCCACATGAACATACAGGTGATGCTGAGTGTGTTGCGCACGGAGTTCTCGAACACCTCGCGCGTCATACGGCCTTTCAATATGGCGGCCAGAAATGCGGCGAGGGCGCCAATGGCGGAGCTTTCAACCAGCGACGTCCAGCCGTTGATAAAGGGCACCATCATGACTGCGAAGATGCCGATAGGCAAAAGGCCCGCGGTGAGAAGGCGCAGCTTTTCGGAGCGCGGCATATCTCGTTCTTCGGCGGACAAGATTGGCCCCAATTCGGGGTTTTTCCAGCAACGCACCATAATATAGATGATGAACATCGTCGCCATCATCAGGCCCGGTATCACGCCTGCAAGCCACAGTTGCCCCACTGGTTGTCGCGCAATCATCGCATATAGAACCAGCACAACCGAAGGAGGCACTAGGATCCCCAGACTTGATCCGGCCTGGATTACCCCGGTTACCATTCGTTTATCGTAACCCCGCTTTAGCAATTCAGGCAGCGCGATTGTGGCCCCGATGGCCATCCCCGCGACACTAAGCCCGTTCATCGCCGAAATCAGGACCATCAACCCAATGGTCCCGATCGCAAGCCCACCTTGAAGGCCGCCCATCCAGACGTGAAACATCTTATAGAGATCGTCTGCAATTTTACTTTCCGACAGCACATAGCCCATAAAAATGAACATCGGCAGGGTCAGGAGAGGATACCATTTCATCAGTTTCATAGCGGCTGCGAACCCGATATCGAAACCACCCCGATCCCCCCACAGCAGGAGCGACGCGACAACCGCGACAAAGCCGATGGCACCAAAAACGCGCTGCCCTGTGAGAAGCATCAGCATCATGGTCGAAAACATGAGTGTGGCAATCAGTTCATATGACATCAGATGTCCTCCCCTTTGAGGCGCAATACGTCTTTCAACAGTTCGGAAATGCATTGCAGCAACATGAGGAAAATCCCGATGATCATCACAACTTTGATTGGCCAGAGATAGGGGCGCCACGCGCTGGATGATCTTTCCATGTGGCCGATTTCCTCAGTGCCGATCAGGAGCCCGCCAAAGAATGAGAATGGCTCGGTTCCCCAGTAGCCCAAGGAATAAGCGGTCGAGCTGATCGCGCCATAAATCAGCACGACAAGATAGAATATGAGAAACAAGACGGTGACGAGGTCGACCCAAGCCTTCTTGCGGTTCGACCATTCCCCGTAGAGCAAATCCATCCGCACATTAGAGCCAAGCTGGATCGAATACGGGCCGCCCAGCACGTAATAGGCAACCATCGCGAACTGCGCCAATTCAAGCGTCCATAGGGTCGGGGTGAAGAAGGTTTTGTTCACCGAAGAGATCAGCAAAATACCCATAATGACAAAGATGCCATACATCATCACGCGCCCGACACGGTAGTTTAACGCTTCGACTGTGCGAATATAGCGATACATGAAGCCAGTCATTTCACATCCTTTGCGGATTTCAGTTTTGCCAAGCTTTCCGACAGCCAGCCGGCAATGGTGTCTGCCATTGCGTTTTGTTGTTCGGGTGTCTGAATGAGGTCATTGCGAATTTCGATCATCACGTTCAAATGCCCTGCTTTGATGGCGTGTTCTTTCAACGTATGGGTTACGCCGTGCTCGGGGCCGTAGGGCGCGTTGCGCTGGACTTTTGCAGTGGTATGAGCGGGCGCCAGTTTCAGCATGATGTCGGCCAGCCGCGTATCAGTGTCGTGCAAAATGCCGATTTCCACTGCGCGAGCCTGCCCATGGAAAACCGGTGTAAAGCTGTGGATGGTTGCAATGACGGCATCCGGCGTTGCGGCGATTGTCTTGGACAGGTGGTCGTGAAACGGCACATAGTAACGGTTGGTTCGGTCGTGACGCTGGTCAGCGGTTAGGCCGATGTTTCCCGGAACTTTGATGGCCTCGCTCTGGGCTGGCATCGCGTCATTTGCGGTTGGCGGACGGTTGCAATCGTATATCAGCCGCGACACCCCGGATGCGACAAGGGCGGCGTCCATCCGGGCAGACATCCCGCGCGCCACACCCAGCGCACCGGGATCCCAAGCAGCATGACTTTGCAGAGCGTCGGCAGACAGCCCAAGGTTGTTGTAAGCGTCAGGGATATAGCAGCTAGCATGTTCACATACGACCACGACACAGGATTGCCCCTGTGGGTTTTCGAGCATCACAAGATCGCCCGACGAAGAGTGTTGTTCATGATTCATTTAAATATCCCTGAGGTTAACGTGCTTGCTCGCAGCGACGCTTGTCAACAAATTTCAGAAAAATATTTCACAGAAGGAATTTCTTTGTTACAAAAGTATACAGAATGGAGATCGAATGCCCGAAGAGATGCAAACAATATCAGACCGCATTCAGCAAAAGCTGGATGATCTGACCCGCGCCGAGCGGCAGCTGGCTCTTTCCATTCTTGAGAATTATCCCGCATCAGGGCTGGGCCCGCTGTCATCTTTGGCGAAGGGGGCGAATGTTTCAGTGCCAACCGTGGCACGGATGGTGCAAAAGCTTGGCTACAAGGGATATCCTGATTTTCAGGCTGAATTGCGCGAAGAGCTGAAGGCCAAAGTCAAAGATCCCATCGCCAAGCATGACACTTGGGCCGAGGCTGTGCCGTCAGAGCATCTGCTAAACAGGTTCACGGAAGCGGTGATTGAAAACATCCGCCTGACCTTGGGCCAAATCGACCCGGTCGCCTTTGATAAGGCGTGTGATCTGGTGGCGGACCAGTCGCGCCAGCTTTTTATTGTCGGCGGCCGGATTACCCACACTCTGGCCGAGTATTTCTTTTTGCACATGCAGGTGATCCGGCCGAATTTGACCCATGTTCAGTCCACATCAAATACGTGGCCACATTATTTGTTGAATGCGAAAAAGGGGGACGTTTTTGTCATCTTCGATGTGCGTCGTTATGAAAACAACACGCTGAAGCTGGCCGAAATGGCGCATGCCCGCGGTGCGAAGATTATTCTTTTTACGGACCAATGGCGATCGCCTGTGCATCAACTTGCCGATGTTTGCCTAAGCTGCCGGATCATCGTTCCGTCGGCATGGGATTCTGCTGCAACGACGATGCTGCTTCTGGAGACGATGATCTCATCGGTTCAGAACCTGAAGTGGGACGAGACGAAACAACGGATGGAGGCTTTAGAAGATATGTTCGATCAAACCAAACTGTTTCGGAAGTTTACGTGAGTTTGGTGGCGGGGGCATCCGCAGTGAAAATGGAATCAATTGCTTACTGGGGCGATAGATGCACTAATATCTGATGAAAACCCGCAAAATATCACTGTCATTTAAGTGTCATACAGTCGCCTTATTGACTGGGGCACCTGACTGGGCGCTGCGGGAAATTCACCTGTTGGCTGACAAAATTTGGAGAATTAAGATGAAATCGAACCTGATCCTATCAACCGTTGCTGCACTGGCAATGTCATCGGTGGCCGCGAACGCCGAGGCGTTGCGTTTGTTGACGTGGGGCGGCTATGCGCCAGACGAAGTAATCGAATTGTTCGAGGCGCAAACCGGCCACACTGTTGAAGTGACCAAGTCAAACAACGAAGAAATGATCGCCAAACTGCGCGCCACCAACGGCGGTGGCTTTGATCTTGCGCAGCCAAGCCAGGACCGGATTGCAGGCCCGCAGGCCGAATTCGAAATCTACAAGCCGCTTGATATGTCAAAGATCGACACAAGCCTGTTCATCCCTTCCATGCTGGAAGCGACCAAGGGCAACACGATGATCGGTGACGATGTATTCGCGGTGCCGCATGTTTGGGGCACAAGTGGTCTGGTTGTGAACACAGCGATGGCCGGTGATGTGCTGGACTACACCGACCTGTGTAACGAAGCAGTAGCCGGCAAAGTGTCGTACCGTCTCAAGCGGCCCACGCTGATTGGATTTGCATTCGCGATGGGGCTGGACCCGTTCGCCGCCTACGGCGATGAAGCGGCCTATGCAGACATTCTTTCTCAGGTTGAGGCCAAATTGGTGGACTGCAAACCAAACGTCAAAACCTATTGGGATGGCGGTGACGAGTTGAAAAACCTGATGCGCTCCGGCGAAATCGTCGCGGCAATGGCTTGGGATACGGGCGGCTGGCAGCTGAACGATGACAACGCGGACATCACGTTCGTTGCGCCAAAATCCGGTGCGCTTGGCTGGATCGATACATTCGTACTGCCGGCGCGCGGACGTGCAGATGAAGCTGCGTATGCGTGGATCAACTTTGTCATGCAGCCGGAAATCGCGGCGATGATCACGACATCGGCGGGCAACTTTACCGCTTCGCAAGGGGGTGATGCCGGCGTGGATGATGCATTGAAAGCCAAATATCAGGCCAGCTTCCCACAAGAAGCAATCGACAACATCAAGTGGTACCCGTCTGTGCCAGCAGGTCTGGAAGTGCTTGAGGGCGCGACCCTGGACCGGATCAACGCAGCCAATTAATCACGGTGAATTTGGCAATTGGGAAGCGCGGATTTCGCGCTTCCCGTTTTTTATGAAGGCGCGAAAATGACATCTGAAACCCCCGATCTTGAATGCCGTGAGCTATCGAAAAGCTTTGATAATTTCAAAGCGGTGAAAGACATCTCTTTGAGTGTTCCACAGGGCACGTTCTTTTCGATTTTAGGGCCGTCCGGGTGTGGCAAAACCACATTGCTCAGGATGATTGCGGGTTTTCAGAAACCGACCAGCGGGGATTTGTTGATTAAGGGCAAGTCGGTGCTGGACGTTCCTCCGAACAAGCGCCCCGTATCTATGGTATTTCAACACCTTGCCCTGTTTCCCATGATGAACATCGGGGCAAATGTCGGGTTTGGGCTGCGTCAGCGCGGCGTCAACAAAACCGATATTGAGAAACAGGTAACCCGCGTGCTGGAGCGTGTTGGGCTTGGTGGCGTGGCTGATCGACCTGTCAGCTCGCTTTCCGGCGGGCAAAAGCAGCGGGTTGCGATTGCACGCTGTATGGTCTTGGAGCCGGATGTTTTGCTGCTGGACGAACCCTTGGGTGCGCTGGATCTGAAGCTGCGAGAGCACATGAAGATCGAACTGAAACAGCTGCAATCAGAATTCAACACGACCTTTGTGTACATCACGCATGACCAGTCAGAGGCGCTTGTCATGAGTGACCAGATAGCGGTTATGAACAACGGCGAGTTCGAGCAGACCGGTACCGCGAAGGAGCTTTACTATGAGCCTTCGACCGCATTTGTCGCCGGGTTCGTCGGCGAAGCGAACCGTTTTTCCGCCACGGTCAGGAACCGTTCTGGTGACGGCCTGCAGATGGCGACGGCGCAGGGGCAAGAGCTGCGCGGGATGGATGCATCCGGTGGCCTTTCAGTCGGTGATACGGTCGATGTCTTTGTGCGGCCCGAAGCTGTGCGTCTGTCGCGAAAAGAGCAGGATATCTCGGGTCTGGGTAATTCGGGGCAGGGTACGGTTGAAAATGTGTTGTTCAATGGCGCAAACAGCCAGCTTATTCTGCGCGACCAGCAGACGGGCGCAGAAATGAGTGTGGCTCTTCCACAAACAGGCGAGTTTCGTGACCTATCGCGTGGCGACCTGATCCATTTCGGGTGGGAGCACCAGCAAACGCGGGTTTATGCCGCGACAGGAGGTCGGGATGACGACTGATCGTTCAAAACTGGCTTTTTGGCTTTTGATGGCACCGCTCCTGATCTGGCTTGTGACCCTGATCATTTTACCGCATGTCGGCATGTTTTTGGTGTCGCTGCGTGAAAAGGTCGGCGTGCGTGAGTACGAGACCAGCTTTGCCAACTACGCTGTCTTTCTGAACGAGCCGCTCTACTGGAACACATTTGCGCGCACGGCCTATATGTCGATCGCGGCGACAATCCTGACGTTGCTTATCGGTTTCCCCATCGCGTATTACATCGCAAAATTGACCCGCGGACGGACCAAGACCACCTTGTTCCTGATGTGCCTGATCCCGTTTTGGGTCAGTGAACTGGTGCGGACATTCGGCTGGATGATCTTGCTGCGCGAAACCGGTGTGTTTTCAAATGCGCTGCAATATCTCGGACTTGCGGCCGGTCCTGTTGAGTTGCTTTACAATGACGCAGCGATCATGACCGGGCTCGTCTACACGTCGATGCTGTTTATGGTTGTGCCATTGGTAACAACACTGGACAGCCTCGACGATAGCCTGATCGAAGCAGGCTATGATCTGGGCGCAAGCGGATTTGGTATTCTGCGCCAGATCGTCATCCCGCATGCCATGCCGGGTATCGTGTCCGGCTGCATCGTGGTCTTCATGCTAAGCCTCGGAAACTACCTGACGCCGATCCTTCTGGGCGGTAAGGACAGCTTGTGGTTTACAGGCATGATTTACAGCCAGTTCATCACGCGGTTCAATTGGGAACTCGGATCCGCCTTTGGGTTTCTATTGCTTGGTTTGTCGTCATTGATCGTCTTTGTCGGCCTCAAGTTGACAGGGCAATCTTTGGGTAAGACGATGGTGCAGACATGATCACAGGCATTCCTCAAAGTAGCGCTTTCAAGTGGTCTTATCGGGCCTATGTCACGCTGTTCTTCATCTATCTGGCGCTTCCCTTGGCAACTGTCTGCGCCTTTGCCTTTAACGACAGTGTGTTTCCCTCGTTGCCTTGGGAAGGGTTCACGTGGGCATGGTTTTTCGGCACCGACGCGCCCTATATCGGGGTGTTCCATGAGCGCCCGATCCTACGTTCGTTAATCACGTCGGGTGTGGTGGCATTTTGGGTGTCGTTGCTCGCGGTTTTCGTGGGCACCTGCAACGCGTTCTTATTCGTGAGGCACGAGTTTCGCGGGAAGAGCATCCTCTATATCCTTATGCTGCTCCCGCTCATTATCCCGGGGATCATTCTGGGGATTTCCATTCTTGTCTTTTCGTCAACGGTGGCCAATTTCCTCGAAGACGCGACTGGCATGTGGTTTGACGGTTTGCGCCCGGGGCTGATCCTTGTCGTTCTGGGACAATTTTCGTTCATCACGACCTTTGCAACGTTGGTCATTTCCGCTCGCTTGCAGAAATTCGATCCAAGTCTTGAAGAGGCTGCACTGAACCTGGGTGCCACTCATTGGGGAGCGGTCCGCGAGATCACCTTGCCGTTCCTGTATCCTGCGATGGCGGCGGCGGGTGTGGTTGCCGTGCTGATGAGCTTTGAGAATTTTAACACGACATTGATGCTGGTCGGATCAGATGCACCACTCACAATTACGATGTTTGACAGATTGAAACTGGGTTCGACGCCCGTGCTGAACGCAGTATCATTGCTTCTGATCGTGGTTTCGGCACTTCTCGGGCTTGCATCCCTGTTGCTTCAAAAGCGGGATGACTAATGCCATTGCGTGGTCTTCGTCCGCGTGATTGCCCCGCAATGAAAAGCAGTCGAGACAAAAGCACATATCGCTTGAGGTGATCAAATGACCACGTTTACTCTGCCGCTTGCAATATCTGCATAAGCTCGTCTTCTGACAACGCGAACGGGTTTCCTTTCATGGAAGAAGCCGTGGCGGCGGCGCTCGCGACTTCGGAATAGATCTCCGGTAGCAGGCCCATTTCTTTCAAGCCACGCAAGCCCATTTCAGTAGACCACTGGCGCAGTCCGGCAAGCCCGGCGTCCCTTTGTGTCTGCCCGAAATGAGCATCAAAGTGACCCATCACCCAAGTCAGCCGCGCATGAATGTCCGTGTCATGTTCTGCATGGCGCAGGTGGGATTCAAGAACGGGTGGCAGCAATACCCCACAGACTTCGCCATGAGGTGCATTTGTTTTGCCACCAATCACACCCGCAAACCCATGGACCGCACCAAGTCCGGCATTCGCCAAGGCCAATCCGCCACAGGTGCTGACCCATGCCAAGGCATCCCAGCCTTCCGGGCAATCCCGCTCAACGACATCACGTAGAACCCGGATGCCAACTGGAATGGCTGCACGGCAAAGCGCATCTGTCATGGGGTTAGCCTTCACAGATAGATAGGGTTCAATGACCTGAGTGATGGCATCAAGACCGGCACATAGAGCCACGTGTTTTGGCGCACCTTGCATCAGGCTCGGGTCAACAATGGCAACTTGCGGGATCATGCGCGGGTCGCGCATGCTGACCTTCAGACCACGTTCAGGGACCGAGATCACCGCATTTTTGGTCACTTCTGCGCCGGTGCCTGCCGTGGTGGGAAGGGCGATCATCGGTAGCGGTGCATGCTCTATTTGCCGTCCGCTTCCCACGACCTCCAGATACTCAACAGGAGGGCCATCGCAGCAGATAAGCGCGGCAAGAGCCTTGGCAAAGTCGATCACAGATCCGCCGCCAACGGCGACAACCACAGAAGGCCGGAAATCACCCAGTTGCGCCAAAGCCTGTTCGATTGCGGGCAGGGAGGGTTCTGTTTGGCAGCTGATTGTCTTTGTGACCAGCCCTGCATCCGCGCAGGATGCTATCAGCCATTTCACCCTGTCTGCGTTCGCGCCGTGAACCAAAAGGGCCGTTTTTCCATATCCTGCCGCGATGGTCGCAGTCTTCTGGCTTTGACCCCGACCAAAGTGCATGGTTTGCGGGCTGGAAAATGAAAACATCACTTTGGTGCCTTTCAGTGAGGGGACTGGATCAAAAGCTTAGGGTTGCGGCGACAGCTCTTTTCCAGCGGGCATATTTGGTTTGCCGCACAGCTTCGTCCATCTGCGGTACAAATTGGGTATCGCGCGCCCAGCCGGCTGCGAACTCGTCCTGATCGGGGTAAACTCCGGCCTGCATTCCAGCAAGCCACGCAACGCCAAGAGCGGTCGTTTCAGGGTTCACCGGACGGTCCACGGGGGCTGCGATGATGTCAGACAAGAACTGCATTGCGCAATCATTTGCAGACATGCCGCCATCCACACGCAAGGTTGGCTGCACGCCAGTGGCCTGCCAATCCGAAGACATGGCCTCCAGCAGATCGCGCGTTTGATAACCGACGCTTTCAAGGGCTGCTTTTGCCATTTCGGCAGGGCCAGTCCCACGTGTCAGGCCAAATACGGCGCCCCGGCATTCCGCGTCCCAATAGGGGGCGCCAAGGCCGACAAAGGCGGGGACAATGACAACATCCTGGTTCGGGTCTGCTTGCTCGGCCAGCGTTTGGGTCTGTGCCGCATCTCCAATGATTTTCAGACCATCGCGAAGCCATTGCACAACAGCGCCTGCCACAAAGATTGACCCTTCCAGCGCGTAGGTGGGTTTGCCATCCAGCTGGTAGGCGATGGTCGTCAGCAACCTGTTCTGGGAAACAACCGGAGTCTCGCCTGTATTCAAGAGCGCGAAGCAGCCCGTGCCGTAGGTGGACTTCAGCATGCCGGGCGCAAAGCAGGCCTGGCCTACTGTCGCCGCCTGTTGATCGCCGGCGACCCCGCAAATCGGGATGGTCTGGCCGAACAGGTCCGCCTGCGTTTGGCCGAAGTCAGCGGCGCAATCTTTGACCTCTGGTAGCATCTGCATCGGGATGTCCAGAAGGTCGCAAATAGTCTGGCTCCAGCGTCCCTTGTGGATGTCATACAACATGGTGCGCGCAGCATTCGTGGCGTCAGTTGCATGTACCGCACCGCCCGTCAGCTTCCAGATGAGAAAGCTATCGACAGTACCGAACAACAGTTCGCCTTTGGCAGCGCGATCACGTGCGCCGTCGACGTGATCTAAAATCCACTTGAGTTTGGTGCTGGAGAAATACGGATCAATCAACAGGCCTGTGCGTGCTGTGATCATCTGCTCGTGACCTGCATCGCGCAGGACTTGACAGTGATCTGCGGTACGTCGGTCTTGCCAGACGATGGCGTTGTAAATGGGCCGGCCTGTGGCCTTGTCCCAGACAACAACGGTTTCACGCTGGTTGGTAATGCCGATCGCGGTGATCTGGTTTGCCGCGATATCTGCCTTTGCCATCACTGCGTTGCAGGTGGAAAGGGTCGTCTTCCACAGGTCCTCGGGGTCGTGTTCGACCCAGCCGGATTGTGGGAAATGCTGTGGAAATTCTGTGCCGTCTTGGGCAATCGCAGCCATGGCACTGTCAAACAAGATCGCGCGCGTTGATGTCGTGCCTTGATCGATTGCGAGGATATAGGTCATGAGGTCGCCCAATGTGTAAGGGTGCAACAAAAAGGCAGGGTATCTGGGGCCAATAGCTGGCCCCAGACCATTAGCTTACTGCCAGGATTTGATCAGCTCGTCATACGAGATGGTTACTGGCGTTTCGTCTTCGTTTGCCAGTTTTGCCTTCGGTGAACCAGGCTGGTCGAGCCAGAAAGACGGATCGCTTTCGTCGTTCATAACCGGACCAAGATCGCCCTGAACACCGGCACGCTCCAGACGGATCAGAACTTTTTCCTGATCTGCGCAAAGTGCATCGAGTGCTTCCTGAGGTGTCTTCGCACCGGACATTGCGTCACCGATGTTCTGCCACCACAGCTGGGCCAGCTTTGGATAGTCAGGAACGTTGGTGCCTGTTGGCGACCACTGAACGCGTGCAGGTGAGCGGTAGAATTCAACCAGACCACCCAGCTTGGGCGCACGCTCGGTAAAGCTTTCGTGCTGGATCGTGGATTCACGAATGAATGTCAGACCAACATGGCTTTTCTTTACGTCAACAGTTTTGGACGTCACGAACTGGGCATAGAGCCAAGCCGCTTGTGCACGGTCAACAGGTGTGGATTCCATCAACGTCCAGGAACCGGCGTCCTGGTAACCGATCTTGGTGCCTTCGGTCCAATATGCACCGTGCGGCGAAGGTGCCATGCGCCATTTTGGCGTGCCATCTTCGTTCATCACAGGCAGATCAGGCTCTACAGATGCGGCGGTAAACGCGGTGTACCAGAACATCTGTTGTGCAACGTTACCCTGTGCCGGAATTGGACCCGCTTCAGAGAACGTCATACCGGCAGCGGCAGGCGGGGAGTATTTTTCCAGCCATTCGATTGCCTTGGTCACAGCATATACAGCTGCTGGGCCGTTTGTGGCACCGCCACGGGCAACACAAGATCCAACGGGCTGTGACTTTTCGTTGACGCGGATGCCCCATTCATCAACGGGCAGGCCATTTGGCTCACCTACGTCGCCGGCACCAGCCATGGACAGCCACGCATCAGTATAGCGCCAACCCAAAGACGGGTCTTTCTTACCGTAGTCCATGTTGCCAAAGACTTCGCCTTCTACGCCCAAGCGTGACAGATCACGACCGGTGAAGAATTCCGCGATATCCTCATACGCAGACCAGTTGACCGGAACGCCCAGATCATAGCCGTACTTCGCTTTGAAGTCCGCTTTGTTCTGCTCGTCGTTGAACCAATCATACCGGAACCAGTACAAGTTCGCGAACTGTTGGTCGGGCAATTGGTAAACTTTGCCATCTGGACCTGTCGTGAAGGACAGACCGATGAAATCCTCAAGATCGAGGTTCGGGTTCGTTACCGCAGCACCTTCACCAGTCATCCAGTCGGTCAGGTTGCGCGCTTGCTTGTAACGCCAGTGCGTGCCGATCAGGTCGGAATCGTTGATGTAGGCGTCATAGATGTTTTCGCCAGACTGCATCTGTGTTTGCAGCTTCTCAACAACATCGCCTTCACCGATCAGGTCATGCGTGACCTTGATACCTGTAATGGCCTCAAAAGCAGGTGCCAGAACGGTGGACTCGTACGTGTGCGTGCCGATTGTCTCGGACACAACGTTGATGGACATGCCTTCATATGGCTTGGCCGCATCGACGAAAAATTGAAGCTCGGCTTCCTGATCAGCGCGTGACAGCGTTGAAAGTTCACCGATTTCGCTATCAAGGAATGCCTTTGCGGCCTCCATGTCAGCGAACGCAGGCGCGGCAAGCATGCAAGCAGCAAGGCCTATCGCGGTCGTTCCTCTAAGTCGCAAGTTCATGTTTGTTCCTCCCAATAATTGAACAATAATGCAGTCCGGTTCTTGCATGCCGGATTACACACTCGATTAAACCCAGCGGAAGACCGCTATGGCGTAAAAGAGACAGACAATCAGTGCGCCCCACTGGGGGGCACTGAGTAGCCCAAGCCAAGCCAGATTAATAAAGGCCGAGCCCAATAGCGTGATGAACAGTCTGTCACCACGGGTCGTTTCGATCCGCAAAACACCAACGCGGGGTGTCTCGGGGAATTTGATTGCCAGCACCGTGAAGGTTGCCAAGGTTGCCGCGATAATCCCGAAGAAAAGGGCGGTCGGCCAAGTCCATGCCATCCATTCCATTGTGGTTTCTCCTATTGGTTAAACACGACCCAGGGCAAAGCCCTTGGCGATGTAGTTGCGGACAAAGTAGATCACCAAGGCACCCGGAACGATTGTCAGAACGCCAGCTGCAGCCAGCACGCCCCAGTCAATACCGGCGGCACCCACGGTGCGTGTCATGGTGGCAGCAATCGGTTTGGCGTTCACGGATGTCAGTGTGCGGCTGAGTAGCAGCTCTACCCAGCTGAACATGAACAAGAAGAACGCGGTCACGCCGATGCCCGAGGCGACCAGTGGTGTGAAAATCTTGATGAAGAAGCGCGGGAACGAATAGCCGTCGATATAGGCAGTCTCGTCGATCTCCTTAGGCACCCCGCGCATGAAGCCTTCGAGAATCCAAACCGCCAGCGGCACGTTAAACAGACAATGCGCCAATGCCACAGCGATATGCGTGTCGAACAAACCGACAGAGCTATAGAGCTGAAAGAAGGGCAGGGCGAAAACCGCAGGGGGGGCCATCCGGTTGGTGAGCAACCAGAAGAACAGGTGCTTGTCCCCCATAAAGCTGTAGCGGCTAAACGCATAAGCCGCAGGCAGTGCCACAGCGAGCGAGATCACCATGTTCATCACCACATAGGCCATCGAGTTCAAATAGCCCGTGTACCAAGACGCATCCGTGAGGATCGTCACGTAGTTGTCAAATGTCAGATCGCGGGGCCATAGGGTAAAGCTGTTCAGAATCTCGGTATTGGATTTGAGGCTCATATTCAGCAGCCAATAGATCGGCAGCAGCAAGAACAGCAGATAAATCCCCATGACAATCGAACTGCCACTAACCAATGGCGTGCGGCGCTTCGGAGCGGTTTGGATCATGTCAGACATCAGTGGCCATCCCGTTTATCAAGGTTCGTCATCACGGTGTAGAAGACATAGGAGATGAGCAAAATCACGAGGTAATACATGATCGAGAAGGCAGCGGCGGGACCAAGGTCAAACTGTCCAAGCGCCATCTTCACCAGATCAATCGACAGGAATGTGGTCGAGTTGCCGGGGCCACCCCCTGTCACCACGAATGGCTCTGTGTAGATCATGAAGCTGTCCATGAACCGCAGCAGGATTGCGATCATCAACACGCCCATGATCTTGGGCAGCTCAATAAAGCGGAACACTTTCCAGCGGCTGGCTTGGTCGATCTTTGCAGCTTGGTAATAGGCATCCGGGATGGATTGCAAACCAGCATACGCAAGCAGAGCAACCAACGACGTCCAATGCCAGACATCCATCACAATGACGGTCGCCCAAGCTGCGTAGAAGTCTTGGGTATAGTTATAATCAATCCCCAGAGCAGCAAGCGTATAGCCCAACAAGCCAATATCGACGCGGCCGAAAATCTGCCAGATGGTGCCAACGACGTTCCAAGGGATCAGCAGCGGCAGCGACATCAGGATCAGGCAGAACGATGCCCAGAACCCCTTTTTCGGCATGTTAAGCGCCACAAAAATGCCAAGTGGAATTTCAATCGCCAGAATGATCAGCGAAAAGGCAATCTGGCGGCCAAGCGCATCCCACATGCGTTCCGATGCCATCATCTCGCGGAACCACTCAAGCCCGGCCCAGAAAAACTGGTTTTTTCCAAAGGTGTCTTGGACAGAATAGTTGACGACTGTCATCAGCGGGATGACCGCAGAAAATGCGACGAGCAGCAGCACAGGGAGGATGAGGAACCATGCCTTTTGATTGACAGTCTTATTCATGACAATGTCCTTGCGAATATCTGTGGTGTTGCATCATGTCAGGCCGCCTGCGGCGCAACGCGCCAGCTGTCGGAATAAACGTTCACGCCTGCTGTATCAAAGACGACACGGTTCATGTCAGGTGAGATATTTTCGCCTTCACCAACAAGCACGTTGATCGGAGTTCCTTGATAATCAGCACGTACGATTTTGTGGCGGCCGACATCTTCAACCCGTTTGATTGTCACTGGCAGACCCGCGTCGCCTGCACTCAGTGATGTGAACTCTGGCCGCACGCCAAGTTCGACTTTGCCCTTCGGGCTGCCGAAACCTGCACCCAACGCAATCTGGTTGCCGCCAATGATTGCCGTGTCGCCCTTCACCTCTGCGTCCAGAACGTTCATCCCGGGCGATCCGATGAAATAGCCAACAAACGTGTGGGCGGGCTTCTCGAACAGCTCTTGCGGCGTGCCCATTTGCACAACACGGCCATCATACATCACAACGACCTTATCCGCGAAAGTCAGCGCTTCGGTCTGGTCGTGGGTCACATAGATCATCGTGTGGCCGAATTGATGGTGCAGTGATTTAAGCTGCGTGCGCAGCTCCCACTTCATGTGCGGGTCGATCACTGTCAGCGGCTCGTCAAACAGCAGCGCATTCACATCTTCGCGGACCATGCCACGACCAAGCGATATCTTCTGCTTGGCATCCGCCGTCAGCCCGCGCGCCTTGCGGTTCAGCGTATCTTCCATCCCGATCATGGCGGCAATCTGCTGTACACGTTCTTTGATATACGCAGGATCAGCGCCGCGGTTGCGCAAAGGGAACGCCAGATTTTCGCGAACAGTCATCGTGTCATAGACAACGGGAAACTGGAAAACCTGTGCGATATTACGCTCGGTTGTGGGCGCCATCGTGACGTCTTTGTCGTTGAACAGGATACGGCCCTGACTTGGATGCAGCAGGCCAGAAATGATGTTCAGCAGCGTGGATTTTCCGCAGCCAGAAGCGCCAAGCAAGGCGTATGCCTCACCGTCCACCCAATCGTGGTTCAGCTCTTTGAGCGCAAAGTCGTCTTCGCTTTTGGGATTTGGCAGGTAGGAGTGCGCCAGATTGTCGAGGGTAATTTTTGCCATTTTGTTATCCCTCAGGCTGCTGTTGCGTAGGATGCAGGGGCGACAGAAGTGCCGTCTTGCGCAAATATATAGACGTGGCTTTGGTCCAGATAGACGTTCAAATCAGCGCCGATTTCCAGGTTCTTGACCCCGTGGACAAGACCCACCCAGTTTTCACCGTGGTGGTCGATGTGCACAAACGTCTCGGAGCCGGTAATCTCGGTCACCATCAGTTTGCCTGTAAAAGACAGCGCGCTGGATGTCTCTTTTTCAAGCTTCAGGTGGTTTGGCCGGAAGCCCGCGATATAGTTGCCGTCAGCCAGACCGGCAAAGGCACCCGACGCGGTCGAGACCGATTGGCCATCCCCGAAATCAAGGTCGCTGCCTGTCTTTTGAACGTTTATGAAGTTCATGGGCGGATCAGAGAAAACCCGCGCGGTGGTTGCATCAACGGGCTGGCGGTAGACGATTGGCGTCTTGTCGAACTGTGTGATCCGGCCTTCCCAAATGGTGGCCGTGTTGCCGCCCAGCAAAAGCGCTTCTTCCGGTTCGGTGGTGGCATAGACAAAAATTGATCCGGCTTCTTCGAATATCTTCGGGATCTCGGCGCGCAATTCTTCACGCAATTTGTAGTCAAGGTTGGCCAGAGGTTCATCCAGCAGCACAAGACCGGCATCTTTCACAAGCGCGCGGGCCAGCGCACATCGTTGCTGCTGTCCACCCGAGAGCTCCAGCGGCTTGCGATCAAGGTAAGGCGACAATTGCATCAAATCGGCGGCCTTTCTGACGGCTGTGTCGATCTGGTCTGCGGATTGTTTCAACAGGCGCATCGGACTTGCGATGTTGTCATAAACAGTCATCGACGGATAGTTGATGAATTGCTGGTAGACCATTGCAACGCCACGGTCTTGCACACGCATACCTGTCACGTCATTCCCGTCCCAGATGACTTTTCCGGTATTGGGAACATCCAGACCTGCCATCAGGCGCATCAGAGATGTCTTGCCCGAAGACGTCGGCCCCAGCAGCACGTTCATCGTGCCGCTTTGCAGGGTCAGGTCGGTGGGATGGATGTGCGTCTGGCCATTCATGACCTTTGACACACCCTCAAGAATTAGTGACATTTCGCTCTCCCTTCGCAGCTTACACTGCGCGCTGCTTTGACAGCTTGGCGACCAGCCATGCGTCAAGCGCTTCGATTTCTTGTTTTGTCAGCCGAAGACCAAGCTTGGACCGGCGCCAAACGATGTCTTCTGCGGTGTGCGCGAATTCATTCTCAACGAGCCAGTCAACCTCACGCGCGGTTAAATGGGCTCCGAAATCCTGGCCTAGGTCTGCCGCCGTTTTTGCATCACCCAACACAAGGAACGCATCCGTCCCATAGGCCTTGACCAGTCGGTCCACCCACCGCGCGGTCAGAAACGGATACTGCGTGTTCAACTTTGCCTTCAGCGCGGGAACTCCGTCAACTGGAAAGTCACCGCCAGACAATGGCACGCCAGCGGTCCAAGGCTTGTCAGCGCCTTCAAAGAACGGGGCGATTTTTTCAAGTGCTGTTTCGGCAAGCCGACGGTACGTCGTGATCTTGCCACCAAAGACGTTCAGGATCGGCGCGCCGCTGGATTGATCCACCTTCAGAACATAGTCCCGTGTTGCTGCCGTGGCGGAGCTTGCCCCATCGTTATAAAGCGGACGCACGCCGGAATAGGTCCAGACGACGTCATCATCCGATATGTCCTGCTTGAGGTAATCAGATGCGAATTTGAGCAGATAGGTCTGTTCTTCGGGCGTACAAACCGGTGTCTCTGTTGGGTTCGGGTGGTCGGCGTCTGTGGTGCCGATCAGGGTAAAGTCCGTTTCGTAGGGAATCGTGAAAATGATCCGCCCGTCGGAGCCCTGGAAGAAATAGCATTTGTCATGATCATACAGCTTGCGGGTCACGATGTGGCTGCCGCGCACAAGACGCACGCCTTCGGTTGTATTGATACGCACCGTGTTGCGGATGATATTCTCGACCCACGGACCGCCTGCGTTGACCAGCATGCGGGCGCGGACCTCACGCTGCTGACCGTCCCGAGACTGGAGCGTAACGTGCCAGATCCCATCTATTTGCTGCGCCGAGATGACTTTGGTGCGGACATTGATCCGTGCACCGCGCGCTTCGGCGTCACGTGCGTTCAACACCACCAGACGGCTATCTTCGATCCAGCAGTCGGAATATTCAAACGCTTTTTCAAAGCGGTCCTCAAGAGGCGCCCCCTCGGGCGTGCCCGACAAGCTTAACGAGGTGGTTCCCTTCAGAATTTTGCGACCGCCCAAGTTGTCATAAAGAAACAAGCCTAAACGGATGAGCCACGCAGGGCGGCGGCCTTTCATCCAGGGCATAACAACGTTGAGCAGTTTGGAGGTTGGTGTATCACCCTCGAACCGCATGTCTTTGTGATAGGGGAGGACAAACCGCATCGGCCACGAAATATGCGGCATTGCCCGCAACAGGGTTTCACGCTCGATCAACGCCTCACGGACGAGCCGTACTTCCCAATACTCAAGATAGCGCAGTCCGCCATGGAAAAGCTTGGTCGAGGCGGATGAAGTTGCGGAGGCCAGATCGTTCATCTCGGCCAGCTCAACAGACAGACCGCGACCCGCAGCGTCACGGGCTATGCCGCATCCGTTGATGCCGCCACCGATGACAAACAGATCAACGGTCTCGTGATGCTCGACCTGTTTCAAAGTAGTCTCCCAAGCGCTGAATTATACAATTGCCTCCCAGCAATCGTCGTCGTGCAACTCAACACTAAGGGCCGTCAACAATCAATAACGAATGTTCGTTTCTTTTCGTTTTGACGCAACGATTTGAATATATGCAGCTTTTTCTTCAGATCGGTGTTCGTTTGTCGGGTCTACGCAGGTCGCACCCTTGACGCAAGGACATGTCCTCTGATTGTTTACAACGAATCCGTATCGCGAAGGCTTTGTTCCCTTTCTACGGTATCAAAGGAAGAATCATGGTCGCGAACTTCAGGCAACAAGAGATCCTCGAAATTGCCCGAAAGGAGGGAAAGGTCACGGTAGATGGCTTGGCCGCGCGGTATGACGTGACCGTGCAAACCATCCGGCGTGATTTGTCCGACCTCGCAGAGAGCGGGCGGCTGGACCGGGTTCATGGCGGAGCTGTGGTGCCGTCGGGCGTTGTTAACATCGTCTACGAAGAGCGCCGCCGCCTGAATGAGGTCGGCAAGAAAGCGATTGCTGTCAAATGCGCACAAGCGATCCCTGACGGGGCCTCTGTGTTTATGAACATCGGGACAACGACCGAAGCTGTCGCCCGCGAGTTGCTGGACCACGATAACCTGCTGGTCGTGACCAATAACCTCAATATCGCAAACATTCTGGCCGCCAACCACAGTTGTGAGATCATTTTGGCCGGTGGCGTTTTGCGGCGGTCGGACGGGGGGATCGTTGGCGGGCTGACCGTTGAAATGGTCAAGCAATTCAAGTTCGATTATTCGGTGTTGGGCTGTTCCGCGATTGATGCGGACGGCGATTTGCTGGACTTTGATGGCCAGGAAGTGATGGTGAGCCACACAGCGATTAACCGGTCGCGAAAGGTCATGGTTGTCGCTGACCAGCTAAAATTCACCCGCAAGGCCCCCCTGACGATCTGCTCTCTTGCAGACGTCAAAGTGTTGTTTACGGATTGCAAACTGTCCGAAAAACTTCTTGAGAATTGCGCCGCTTGGGGAACAGACATCGTAACTGTCTGATCGTAGAGCAAGGTGTATGCGGAAACGATGACATGAAATATCGCGACAACACCGGCTGGATATTTGTACTCCCCGCAACGCTGGTTCTTGGGCTGGTCGGACTTATCCCGCTGATCACAGTCGTTAACTATTCATTCTTCGAAATCTTCATTCTGGATACGCGGTACTGGATTGGCACCGAGTGGTACGCCGAGATCATAGGCTCTGACCGTTTCTGGGCCAGTTTGGGACGCAGCACATTGTTCTCCGTGCTGATCCTGTTCATCCAGATCCCGCTTGGCATTGCAATTTCTCTTTGCATCCCAAGGGGTAGAGTTTGGGTCGGTCTGACGCTCGCACTTATTGCGCTTCCGTTGTTGGTGCCGTGGAATATGATTCCGTCCCTATGGCTTAGCCTGCTAGATCCGGACACGGGCATTCTAGGGCGCATGATCCCGCATATTGGCTGGCCCGCAGATTGGAAACTATCGGCGCCCCTCACATGGCTGGTTTTGGTAGCGATGGACACTTGGCATTGGACCAGCCTTGTCGTCATCTTGTGCTATAGCGCGCTGACCACCATTCCGGCGTCCTACTACCAAGCGGCCGCAATTGACGGGGCAGGGCCGTGGCAGGTGTTTCGCTTTATCCAGCTTCCCAAGTTATACCACGTCTTGCTGATGGCTATCCTGTTGCGTTTTATGGATTCGTTCATGATCTACACAGAAGCTTTTCCCATAAATGCAGGGGGTCCGAATGGGGCGTCGATGTTCCTTGCCGTTGATCTGGGTGAGGAAATCAAGGCGTTCAACTACGGCCCCTCCGCCGCCCGGTCCGTCCTGTATTTCTTGATCATCGTTACCGTTGCGTGGACGTTCAGCAAAGCCCGCAACAAGCTTGACCCGGAGAGTGCAGCGTGACCCGCTTTGCCCGATCCCTTCCGGTGATAAAGCGCGTCGTCTTGTTTGGCTTCATCGCCTTTGCCTGTTTGCCACTGGTGCAAATGACACTGTTAAGCTTCGTTGCAACATTACCCACGCCCGATGTGTCGGTCGGCAGCCTGACGTTCGGCAACTACTCAGGCATTTGGCAAGATCCGAACCTGCGTGCAGCATTTGGCAATTCTATTGCCTATGTCGTGATCAACATCCTTATCACCGTACCGGTGGCAATTCCGGCTGCCTATGCCTTTTCCCGCATGTCGTTCTTGGGTGACACACATCTGTTTCTTGCCTTCATCGCCTTTCGGATCACGCCGCCTGTTGTTCTCACATTGCCAATCTTCCAGTTGTTTTCAAATCTGGGAATCGTGAACTCGGTTTTTGGCATTGCGCTGGGCCATTGCCTGTTCAACCTTCCAATCTCGATCTGGATTTTGCAGGGATTCATTTCAGCCGTTCCAAAAGAAATGGATGAGACAGCATTTCTGGACGGCTATTCACGTCCACAGTTTATATGGAGGTTCTTGCTGCCTCAGATTGCTTCTGGCGTGGCTGTTACGGCCTTTTTTTGCTTCATGTTTTCGTGGGTCGAAGTCGTCTTTGCACGCATTCTGACCACCACAAACGGCAAACCCATCAGTATGGCGATCAACGCCTTGTTTGGTTTCCGGACCGATATCGGGTTGGTGATGGCGGTGACAGTCGCATCAATGTTGCCCGGGGCGGTCCTGCTGTTTGCCATGCGCAATCATCTTTCGCGCGGATTCAAGATAGGCCGTGTCTAAGATCACTGCGCAACGCAGTTCTGATGTCTCGGTCTTTGCGCTTCGCATGATGTATCGATGCCTGTTGTCGAACACTCATCTGAGGTGGTGAATGACCGGCAGCCTAACAAGTGCTCTATTTGTAAACAGATACCGGATAAGATTGCATGCGGCGCACTTGATACGGGGAATACGTTCCCCGCATCAAGTGGCATCGTCAGTGTAAGGCGGCAGGTGACGTCAATTTGATGCTTGGCGCAACAGGTCGGTGATATTGCGGACAACCGCTCTGCGGTTAGCTTGCTCGGCCTGTGTTGTCCTTACTTTCAACGCGCTTTCACCGTACCCTTGGGTGATCATATTTTCTGGCGGCACGTCGAAATACTCTGTCAGGGCCAGCGCAATTGTTTCTGCGCGGCGGTCTGACAACGCAAGATTGTATGTCGCATCGCCGACGGCATCGGTATGCCCTTCGATCAGGAAGACCGTGCGCGGGTCGTCGGCAATCAGCTGGCGCATCGTATTCCCAACCCGTGAAAGATTGCGCGCTTGGTCGGGTTCGATGGCCGCAGAGCCTGTGGCGAAGCGTGCTGCATCCAGCTCAATCGGCGGAGCAAGGGCGCGCACTTGCCCGATCTCGCGGATTTGGCGCAGGGAAAAGCTGCGGCCTTGGTCGGCCCGTTGTTGCACAATTAATGCAGACCGCAGTTCATCTTCGCCGATTTCGGTGGCCGCGCGGGACGTTTCATTCACCCTAGGTAAGTCGGTGATCACGATCTCACGCTCTGTGGCCAGATCGTCGAACAAGATTGTCTCACCGCCATTGGCGTTAATACTAATGCGGCGCAATACAGTTCCGTCCGCACCGCGGATGGTGACGATTTTACTGCCGTCGGATTTTTCAACGATCTGACGGGTGGAGCCATCGTTGAATTGCTCGGTTCTGACCTGATCGCCGGGCCGACGCAGCAAGGCGTCATCATCTTTCAGAACCCGCAGTTGACCGCCCTCATCCTGCACGACAACGCGGTCGCCCGAGTTGCTCAGAACCTTGTCACCGTTCTTGAGAACAGTTCCAACAACGGCTGCACCCAACCCAAGCAACAAAGCCTTTTCAAGGTTGCTGAGGCCATCGTCTTTCTTGGTCTGCTCGGCCGCACCGGTGGCATTTGTCTCAAAGTCCTCGTCCGAGCGGCGCGTGTTCTCTGTCGTCACCTCTTCGGTAACAACTTCGCCTGCGGGCTCTTCTTCCAGTGCTTTTCGCGCCGCTTCCTGAGCCGCCTGTCGCTCGGCTGAGCGTTCAGCCTCGCGCTCTGCGTCCAAAGCTGCTTGTGCCTCTTCGTCTAGGGGCTGTGCTTCGTCTTGGACTTCGGCAGATGTCTGGTTATCCGCCTCTACCTCAACGGCTTCGGCTGTCGGAGCTGCATCCGGGGCAGGGGCCTCTTCGGCTTGGGTGGTTGGCTCGGGGGCTTCTGATGCAGGATCAGCTTTGTCTTCAGCGTCCGGGTTGATTTCGGTTTCGGCACTCGCCTCGGCAGCGCTCTCACCCTCGGCTGCCTGTTGGGCTTGCGCTGCTTGTTCGGCCGCTAAAGCTTCTTTCAGTTCCGCCTCTTTCGCAGCATCCGCTTCGGACTGCTCTTCGGCTGCTTCGGCTTGCTTTGTCGCCTCAACCGCAGCTTGTTCAGCATCAGCTTGGGCCTTCTCCGCAGCCGCCTGCGCTTCTTCCTGCGCTTGCTCGGCTGCTATTTTTTCCGCAGCGGCTGCTGCGTTTGCGGCTTTCTCGTCGGCTTGCATGACTTCTTCTTCTACCGCTTGCACCTGCGCTTCGGCAGGTTCCGTAGCAGGATCGACAGCTTCGGTCTCGGTCGCTTGAGCCGCGAAATATGTCTCGATCGCGTCTCGCGCCTCGATCACAGTTCCGTCCTCAACAGCGCATGGAAAGACCTTTTGCTCCTCCAATCTACCGCACGCTGCGATGTCGCTTGACTGGGCAGCGGCAAAGGTCGGGAGCACGCCCGGCGCCACCAATGCCATGCAAAGGGTCAGTGACGTACTCGAATTCAAAAGCTTTTTCATGTGAGTTTCCCAACTATTTCAGCTGCTCTTAACCGCAGCTGGTTATAGCTAAAACGTGCGAACGACCTGTTCGGTTCCGTGCTTCAGCATCAGTTGGCTTTATTCAAGGACCGTTTGAAACTCAAACCCGTCAGGCCAATGAACGACCAACGGAGTCGAGAGACCACCCTTATGCACGTAATGCTTTTACAGCCGGAAAAGCGCGTTTGCGATATTGCCCCAATCCTTGTGCGTTTCCTGCGCGGGGCCATGGACCGCGTTGTCCCGCACAGAGATCTCTGAGTTCTTTTGAAGCACGTCACTGGCAATCATCGTTTCGAGGCGGGTGGTCCGGATATGATCCCAGCCTTTGGAATAGATCCCATCCTAGCGCGGGATTTCTTCGGTACGGGCATGGAGTGGCCGTTGTCCGCAGCCATCGATACGCTTGCAGCCGTAAACATATCGCGTCATCTGGTGGAGCGATGGGAGGCGCGATTGGATTTGAGAGCAAGCCAGACAACGAAACAGTTTTCTGGTTCACGTGCCCGTTGGCGTGAAGCCAACACAACTGTGGATCTATAAAAGCTGAGATGTTTTCAGGGATACTTTAGCGGCTCTTGTTCAGGGGGCTGGACTGGAAAGCGCTTAGTTCATAGTTCTATGATGCAGGTTCTGGCTGGTGTTTGTCTCTGTGGCAACATGCATCACGGCGGCTTGCGTCATGTCCCCGCCGATATCCAATTTTGGCCCTAAGGGCAGCGCCCCGATACCTAACCGGCCCAGCCACCGCTGGAATACCGCCGGCACTATCCCGATAACATGCGTGGCACCTTCCATTCGGGCTGCGCGTGCCATTTCGGTCATCAGCTTTGTCTGAATGGCAATGCGCCGCGTAGCGCTGGCATCTTGTGTGACGAATAGCCTGGTTGCCTCCCAGATGTGTTCGGTTACCGGGGCTTGTTCATAAAGTATGTGCTCCGGAATATCCTTGAGCAGGCCAAGCTGGGCATCACGCAGCATATAGGAATAGCATCCGCAGCGTGCGGTGGTCGGAAGTAGGCGCACGCCACCCAAGACCTCTCCGAACTCGTGAACTACAATCGACCGGCTTTGCGGCGTATCATATTGGTCGAACTCCATGCCATCGACATTTGGAAGGGTCCAGCCTTTGAGATCGATAAAAGTCTTCTTCCTGGCTTTAAGCAAATCCACATAAAGCTCGCCGTAGCGATGGGAATTCTGTACCGAGAGAACCGTAGCGGACAATCTGGATGCCTTTTCAGACAGGTTATACTTGGCCGCACCAAAATGGGGATGCCCTGCAACCTCTGATTGTTGTGTCGGTGCTGAGATATTTCGATTAAGTATCTTAGCTAAAGTGTACTCTTTGTACTTTTCAATCGAAACTCTTGCCATTTTCACGCCTATCAGTGGAAATTCTTACCTTTCTATTGTTGCCTTAACTGACACAATTGCACCATATTTCTGTCGAAATTTCCCGTTAAAGTGGTGTCTCGTGACGCGTGTGCAACACAAAGGATTCTCCCAACAGTTGAGCTAACCACTTTTCTGTAACCTGCCGATTACATGGATTTATCGAGAATGTTGAAAGTTAGCTCTCTTACAGGGGACAACGCCACCAGCCTTTGGGCGGTAAGGCGTAGACTCAGAGACTATGCAAATGTGGGTCGGCACCTGCTTTTGCAGAGAGTCGTAATATACTCGGCTGCGATTCTTCTGACCGGCGCTTACTATGATCCCTATGTCGCTGCGTTTTTCTTGTTTGCGGTCGGCGTGTGTGAGGCCTTCGATACCTATGCTTTCCACCTAATTGTTAAGCGCAAGACATGGCGCCCAAAGAACATCCGGAATGCAATGATCTCCATTTACACCGGCACATTGATTAGTTCCGCCACAATTTCTCTTTTTTGCATAACCGTTGCTTGGCAGCAGGGGGTCGGGAATGGACACTTTCTGCCCCTGTTCATGTTGGTGTCAGCCACAATTTTTGCGGCCATGAACAATCATCAATTTTTATCAGTGCTCTGCCTGCGTTTAAGTATCTACATTCTCGCCATTTTGTTCATTCCAATCCGGGATCTGTGGATCGTTCGGCCCCCCTTGTCTTCTGAGATGTGGCTTAACCTGTTTACGATCGTTTTCGTTTTGGGATTCATTATGGAGCTTGGAAGGAATTTTCTGGCTGGATACGCGCGTGATCTTGGATCGCGGGAGAAACTTGAAGATGAACACAGGCTCACAAAAGCGGCTTTGGACGCAAAGACCCGCTTTCTCGCGACTGTAAACCATGAGCTGCGCACGCCGCTGACGTCGATTAAGGGGGCATTCGACCTGATAAATTCCGGCTCACTTGGGTTGCCCCCTCAAACGATGGGGCATCTTCTGGAGATAGCCTCGCGGAATACCAATAAGTTGAGGGATTTGGTGGACGATCTGCTGTTCCTTCAGTCGTCGGATATCGGAAAGATCAAATTTGATTTTGATCTTCTGGATTTGAATAGGCTTGTGGAAGAAGCAATCGAGCGTTTCCAGCCCCATGCGGCGAAAATGAATGTCACGCTTCAAGCCAGATACGAGGCTGGTGAATACTGGGTCTGCGCTGACAAGAAGCGGATCGATCAGGTGCTGATGAATCTGCTCTCCAACGCCGCGAAGTTCTCCGAAAAATGTGGCACCGTCACTGTTAAGCTGGAGACTGATGAGGATGTGATCAGGCTGTCGGTGCGTGACGAAGGGGTTGGTATTCCCGCCGGTTCAGAGGAACTGGTGTTCGCGGAGTTTACCCAGTTGGATTCAGGGGACGGGCGCAAGTTCGAAGGTACCGGATTGGGGCTGAGCATCTCGAAAAAGATTGTTGAGGCTCACGATGGCACGATTGGCTACACAAGCGAGCTTGGCTTCGGAGCGACGTTCTTTGTCGAACTCAAGAGGGCAGCGCCTCCGAGCCAAACTCTCTCTTAGTTTAGGCCGCTATTGGTGCCAAAAACCCTGACGACGGACAGTTCCCGGTTGTGATGCAGATGGAGTAATCGTTGAAGCTGCATTTAACGAATGGGCTGAAACCGCGCTGCGACTTGCAGCCGAAGTAGATCGAACGGTGTTCGCTGAAATTCATCTTGGTGGGCTTCTGGCACGCTTTGGACCTGTCGCGTTTTAGTGCCGCCCCAAGTGCTCGTTTAGGCCACCTTGCGTTCGAAGGCGACAGGGCTTTTCCAGCCCAATGCTGAGTGGCGTCGTCGTGGATTATAGAACCCGTTGATGTATTCAAAGACCGCCATCTCAGCCTGTCTGCGGGTGTTCCAGCTGTCTCGCCATATCAGCTCTGCCTTGATGGTTTTGAAGAACGTTTCAACGGCGGCGTTGTCATAGCAATTTCCCTTGCCACTCATTGATGTCCTGAACCCATGCTGGCGCAGGATCTTCTGATAATCGTGTGAACAATACTGGCTGCCACGATCAGTATGATGGATGCAGCCCTTGGGTGGTGTCCTGATGGCTATGGCCATCGTTAGCGCCCGGATCGCAAGATCACGCTTCATCCGATTACTGACTGCCCAGCCGATCACTCGCCGAGAATGTAAATCCAAGATCACAGCCAGATAAAGCCAACCCTCACGCGTCCAGATATACGTGATATCACCAGCCCATTTCTGGTTTGGCTGATCTGCTGAGAAGTTACGATCCAGCAGGTTCGGGGAGATGTTGAATTTGTGATTACTGTCCGTCGTGGCCTTGTGTTTGCGGGTCCTGACAACGGATATACCGTTCTGCCGCATCAATCTTCCCACACGCCGGTGCCCGACATTTAGACCAATCTCCTTCAACTCTTCGGTCATTCTTGGTCTGCCATAGCTCCCCAAACTGAGACGCGACTGTTCCTTGATGTGGGCCAATGTCACCAGATCAGATCGCTGTCTGCGACTGGCAGGGCGGCTGCGGAATGCACGTAAACCACGCGCACTCACGTCCATAACCTTACACAGGCGTTCTGTTGGAAATTGATTTCGGTGTTCTTCAATGAACTTAAACCTCACGGCTTTTGGCTCGCAAAGAACGCCGTGGCCTTTTTTAAGATTTCCCTTTCCTCCTTCAGAATGCGGTTCTCACGTCGAAGCCGGTCATTCTCTTGAGCGAGGCTCATATCCTCTTTTGACACCACATCGGTGTCTCGATGCGTTGTGATCCATTTGTTCAGCGTCGACATGCCAACGCCAAGATCATCAGCCACCTGTTTGCGTGTAAGCCCGCTGGTCAGCGCGATACGCACCGCATCCTGGCGGAATTCGTATGTCCGTTTCAGTCCCATAATAAGTCTCCTTTGGTGCAGTAAATGCTATCAAAGGAGCGGCATCAAACCGCGACAGGTCCACTTCGCGCGACGAAGGTCATGGGACGACTGGCTACCAGAGTGCATTCTGGATTTTCTAAATCGCGCTGAAAATTCTGGCTTGCGCGAGAAGTTCGACTTGGGAGTGAGCAATGCACGCGGTGTAACCACACGTAGTCCTTACGATGGAGGCGCGCAGGAGCGTCATCTCGCAGTTCGTTATCGCGAGCTTTCAACTCGATACAGCAACTCCCATCCAAGAGTATCTACGATGCTGATCTCGGTTGCAGAGGACTTCGAACGGGATGCAACACGACATGATGACCAAGCCGCAGTAGGTGAACGTTGGCGTCCATAGGTAAATTTCGCAACGTCCTGCAGACAGTGAGCTCGCCGATCACTAAATCTTGGTGATGCAGCGAATGTCCATAATGACAGGCTGCACTGCGGCATGGATGAGGGTGGGCGTAGGTCATCATCAATAGGCAGCCTAGACGAGTTGGCACAAGTTGACTGCCCGCTCAGGCACTGCTGTCAAAGAATCAATCTTGCGCTCTTGGCCCAACAATGCGCGTTGGCAAATCCCTGTCTGCAAGTTGTCCACGCTTGTGCGCCCGAACCCGTACCACTTTCCCGTTTGAATACTGTCTTTCGTGTTCGGCCACCCAATGCTCAGTCGGGGTGGCTCGGCTTGCGGCCTGTACCTCCTCAAAACGAAGCCTCGCTTTTTGCTCAGTCATATGCCGCTCGGCCGCCGGTCCAATCCGAATGGTGACGTGAGACTTAAGCGTTTCAGTCATCCAGGACTTGCCAAATTTCCGTGCTGTTTTAGCTTGAGCGGTCGAAAGGCTTGGAACCTCTTGTGAAAGCAGATCGTCTTCACGCGCGGCTAGAGCTGCGAAAAGCATAAACCCTATCACCATTTCGTAGGTGAGGTGACCTCTGTGCTCCTCGAAATGGTCTCTCGCCGGGTCCTCACTATCGAACAATCCAAGCCGCATGAGGCCGGCAACTACGGTCCTTTGGAGTTTCCAACTGACGTTATCAAAGTTGGGGCGACCATCTGGTGTTTTCGATAACTCCAGAACTAACGGCGCATCAGCAAACATAGCGTCGGTCACGGCAGAGAAAAGACGCACGGTCAGCTTTTCCGGTGACCTATTATCAAAGAGGAACCCTCGCTGATGCCGGTTGCTCAGTTCTTCTTCGCTCTGGGTTGTCATTCCTCGCGCGACGCGATCTTCCCACAACTTTCGGTCGTCGTATTCGATCCAAATAAGGTCACGCGGAAAATCGACTTCACGGACATAGCCTTGAATGTAGGATTCTGGCCGGTCCTCCCACGGCATTCCTTGAACATCCATTCTCAGAGTATCGAGATAATTCACAGCATTGTGGTCAAGCAAATAGATTCTTGCAGAGGCGAGATCGCTAAGAACGCTTTGCCAGTGCTGGCGGATTTCCTCAGATAAGACTAACTGCCCATCAGGGCCTGGCATGTTCCCCGGCTGCTCGTTGTCAAGATAGTGTCCAAACTTCAGGGCGATTGTCTTGTAAAGGATCATTGCATTTGCTCAAAAACTAGGAGGTTATTGTGAGTTGGATCGACAAGGTGTTATGCGACCTCATTCGCCAGATATTGCGAAGGCAAATGGCCAAGCTTTATACCTCTCGGTACCTCTCATCATGACCAAGCTTTCGCAAACCTGCAATTACTCCATTGTTGCCCACAGTTGCCGACTGTTTCGCGTTGAACTTGATTGGAACGGGGAATTTGATACGGAAATGCTGGGGTACCAATTCGCGCAGTCGCGGACGCCCATTGCCTCAGGCTGTAGTTTCTTTAGCCTCCTTTTCTAAGGCCTCTTGGAAATCCGGGGCATCGTGAAGAACAACGTGGTCCACACCCTTGATGAATTTTTTGATTTTAGCCCTTAGGTTTTCTCCGCCATAAATGGGATCGCCGTTGATGAATTCATCAACCATCATCTTACGCAATAGAGAGACTGGCCCTTTACTAGGCAGGGCTGCGACATCGCGGATGTAGCTTTCAAGAAGTCCTGTGATGAAGTCATCAGTCAACCGTTCGCTCTCAGTAACGTATCGTATGGCATTTAGGCAGTCTTTCGCGGCCCAATAAGGAATACTGGGACCATCAACGCCCTGAAGATTCCTGGGTTGCAAGTGCGAGCTGTCAGCAGGCAATTCACCGACAAGGCGTATCCACTTTCGAAGGCAGCGGGTTGCTTCATAGATGAGTCGGTTGCCCAAGGTTGGAAACTCACCTGCAAGATTTACACGATCATCCGTAACGTCGTGAATTGCTTCTAACTCCCGAACGATCACCGACATGTACATGAGCCACATATGGTCGGGGACGTCTTGCCGAGCCGCCGATGTCACCATGATGTCAAAGAAGTGGATGGTGTTGTAAGTGTCTGTCGTCAGGGTTTTTGGGACCAATGGCTGCCTAAACTAAGAGAGAGTTTGGCTCATCTGATTGGATTCATTATGCGGCGTGCTGTCTGTGATGCAAGCGTCGCGCTTCGAGTGTCTTTC